>Ga0255338_1001710_pt1 | contig 38542 bp, 27 predicted proteins | sample MeOH1_35cm_T4_19_FD_203715 | JGI IMG/M metagenome (GOLD analysis project Ga0255338, IMG submission 203715) | Sandy soil microbial communities from University of British Columbia, Vancouver, Canada - MeOH1_35cm_T4_195 | ecosystem: Engineered > Artificial ecosystem > Sand microcosm > Unclassified ...
GGCGCGAGGTCCCGGCGGGGGTCGCCGTGACCGAGTCGCTTTAGGCATCCTAGCGTGACGCGCGTCGGGCGCTACCGAAGATGCGTCACATCAGTCTCCCCGGGGTTGAGCGTATGACGCGCGAGGTTCGTTCCCCGGGGCGCCTTGGCTGACCGGCGCGAGCAGGCTGCGGCTGAAGAAATCCAAAAGATCAGGCCAGCGCGGCTCATCCTCATAGACTTCGATGTCGAACAAGACGCCGGAGAGGTTCAGCGCCGCCTCGAAGATGCCAGCGCGAGCCGAGACCGCGTCCACGGCGTAGCCGAGGCGAACTACTCCATTGATTTTCTGCGATATTTCTAGCGCGATCCTGGCGCCGAAGCCGTGCGAGCCATAGGCCGCGACCGCAGCGATCCGCTCGGCCCGACCTGCCGCCAGGGTCAGCGCCAGGTCGGCGCCGGAGCCGAAACCCAGGATTCCGACCGCCGTATCGTCCACTCGGCGCTCGTCGGCGAGATGGTCCAGACAGGCCCAGGCCGCCTCCCGCCGATCCTCCGCGGAGAGGCCCGAGAGAACCGGGGCGAGGGCGAAATAATTGTGGGCAGATAGGCGCCGGGCCCAGGATTCCACGGTCTTGGCGGGCTCATTCTGCCGGGAAAGCAACAGAATCGGGCGTTTGCGACCCGGGCTGTCGGGGCAAGCGACGAAGGCGTCCAGGGCGCCATCGTCCAGTTCGAGCTCGATGCGGGCTTCCGGCATGGCCCCAAGTTATTCCTACCGGCGCGATAGGAATAACTCGTTTGTCTGAGGGCCGTTCCAGTTTTGCTAGGCGCCTTCCAGCTCGACCGTGACCTTGGCCGACAGGCCGGGACGCAGCTTGGCCACGTCCGGCTGGCCAGGGTCGAAGCGCAGGCGCACCGGCACGCGCTGCACGATCTTGGTGAAGTTGCCGACCCCCGGCTCGAACGGCAGCAGGGCGAACTGCGAGCCGGTGCCCGGCGCGAAGCTCTCCACGCGGGCCCTGAGCACCACCCCCGGCAGGGCGTCGACCTTCACCTTGGCCGCCTGGCCGTTCAGCATCCGGGCGGTCTGGGTCTCCTTGAAGTTGGCGGTGATGTAGAGCCGGTCCAGCGGATTGACGACGAGGAGACGGCTGCCCGGCTGGACATAGTCGCCGATATTCGCCTGCCGGTCGCCGACGACGCCGGTAATCGGGGCGCGGATGTCCACATGCTGCCGGTCCTGGCGGGCCAGGTCGAGGGCTGCCGCCGCCTTCTGGCGCTGCGCCCGGGCCTGGGCGATGGCGGCGATCAGTTCGCCCCGGCGGCTGGCGGTGACGCTGGCCTGGCTGCGGCTCACGGCCAGGGTCGCGCGGGTCTTGTCGGCGGCGGCCGCGGCGGCGACCGCCTGGGTCTGGACCCGGTCGGCGTCGCGGCGGGGCGCATAGCCGGTCTTCAGCAGCGCGTCGTAGCGCACCCAATCGGCCCGCGCGCGTGTGGCCTCGGCGTCGGCGGCGCGGATGCCGGTCTCGGCCTCGCGCACCTCGGCCACCGCCATGGCCTGTTCCGAGCCCAGGCGCGCCAGCGCGGCCTCGGCCGAAGCGATGGCGGCGTCGGCGATGGCCAGGTCACCCTGGGCCGAGGCGACGCGGGCCGCGTATTCCTCCGGGTCCAGGCGCACCAGCACCTGCCCGGCCTTCACCGCCTGGTTGTCGCCGACCAGCACCTGGGCGACGTGGCCCCGCACGCGCGGCGCGACGATGGTGACGTCGGTCTTCACATACGCGTTGTCGGTGGTGGCGGAGGCCTTGGCGGAGTGGATGTAGGCATACCCGCCCGCCCCCACGACCAGGGCCGCGCCCAGTATCAGCACGCCGCGCGGCGGCAGCTTGCGCCTGGGCTTTACGGGTACGCCCTCGGTGACGGCTTCCATCTTCATCGGTCGAACACCAACAGGGTGGAGGTCGCGGTCGCGTAGAGGCGGCCCTCCAGGTCGGTGAGCCGGCCCTCTGCGAAGGCGGCGCGGCGGCCTACCTGGATCACCTTGCCCTCCGCGCGAACGGGGCCGGTGTGCTTGGTCATGGCGCGGTGGTAGGCGACCTTGAGCTCAAGCGTCGTATAGCCCTGCCCGGCCTTCAGCGCGGAATGCACGGCGCACCCGACGGCGCTGTCCAGCAGGGTCGCGGCATAGCCGCCGTGCACCGAGCCGATGGGGTTGTAGACGCTCTCGTCGGGATGGCCGCCGAAGACCACCCGGCCCTCCTCCATCTCGATCACGTTGAAGCCCAACGTGCGGCCGATGCCGGGACCACGCTCCGGCCGCGCCGGGTCGAAGGCGTACTGGAGCTGCTCCAGGCCGGTCATCTTGGAGAGATCCGGCGTGACGGCGTTCATTGGACGATCCCCATCCGGGTCTTGATGCGGCCTCGGGCGGCGGCGAGCAGGTCGTGGGCCTCATCGTCGTCGGAGATGGCGCGCGACAGCGCCACCGTGCCGGCCATCTCGGCCACGATGGACGCGGCCAGGCTCTCGCGGTCCTTCGTGCTCTCCGGCAGCCAGGCGGCGATCCGGCCCACCAGGCTGCGCACCCCGCGCTCATAGGCCTCTCGGACGGGCCGGCCTTGCCGGGGCAACTCGCTGGAGAGGCCGGCGACCGGGCAGCCCCGCTCGGGATGCGCCCGGTGCTCGGGCGTGACGTAGAGATCGACGAAGGCGGCCAGCGCGTCGGCCGAACCCAGGCCGGCGGTCATTTTGCCGAAGCGGCGCGAACTCTGTCCGAACGCCTCCTCGATGGCGGCGACCACCAGGGCCTCCTTGTTCGGGAAGTGCGCGTAGAAGCCGCCGTGGGTCAGGCCGGCCTCGGCCATGATCTCGGCCACACTCACCCCTTCCGGCCCCTTGGCGCGCACGGCCTTGGCGGCGGCCTTCACCACCTTGGCCCGGGTCTCTTCCTTGTGAGTCTCGCTATAGCGCATGGCCTTGCCCGCGTTTATATGATGCTCATAATATTAAGCACCAGACGCCGGAGCGCAAGGGATCATGACCGCCGTCACCGCCTCCGCCGCCGGCGCGCCGCCCGCAGGACCGGCCTCGCTCAGCGAGTCCCGCAAGCTGGTGATCTTCGCGATCATGGCCTTCGGCCAGTTCATGGCCCTGCTCGACATCCAGATCGTCGCCGCGTCGCTGAACTCGATCCAGGCCGGTCTGAACGCCGGCCCCGATGAGATCGCCTGGGTGCAGACGGCCTACCTGATGGCCGAGATCGTGATGATCCCCCTGGCGGCGTTCCTGTCGCAGGCGCTGTCCACTCGCTGGCTGTTCACGCTCTCGGCTGGACTGTTCACGGTCTCCAGCCTGCTGTGCGGCCTGGCCTGGGATATCAATTCGATGATCGCGTTCCGCGTGATCCAGGGGTTCACCGGCGGGGCGATGGTGCCGCTGGTGTTCGCCACGGGCTTCGCGATGTTCGACGGGCCCAAGCGGGCGATGATCCCGGCGATCCTGGGCATGGTCTCGACGCTGGCCCCGACCCTGGGGCCCAGCCTCGGCGGGCTGATCACCGAGTACTGGGACTGGCGATGGCTGTTCTTCATGAACATCGTGCCCGGCGTCGCGATCACGATCCTCTTCCCACTGCTGGGCAAGGTGGACGGCGCCAATCCGGGAATGCTGAAGCGCATCGACTGGCTGCATGTGGCCTCGCTGGCCATCTTCCTCGGCGGACTGCAGTACGTGCTGGAGGAAGGCCCACGCCACGAGTGGTTCAGCGACGAGAAGGTGCTGACCGCCGCCTGGTTCTCGTTCGTGGGCGCCGTGGTGTTCTTCGAGCGGACCTTCTTCTCGACCATGCCGGTGGTGAAACTGACGCCGTTCAAGCGGCCGACCTTCGCCATGGCCTGCCTGCTGAACCTGGTGGTCGGCTTCGGCCTCTACGCCGCCACCTACCTGACGCCGGTCTACCTGGGCCGGGTCCGGGAGTTCTCCAGCCTGGACATCGGCCTGACGGTCTTCGTGACGGGGGTCGCCATGACCATCACCGCCCCGATCGCGGCCCGGCTCTCCACCCTGGTGGACGCCCGCTATGTGATCGCCGTCGGCTTCTCGATGTTCGCGCTGTCGCTCTGGATGTTCAGCCACGTCACGCCGGAGTGGGGCTTCTGGGAGCTGTTCTGGCCGCAGGTGATGCGGGGTCTGGCCATGCTGCTGTGCATCGTGCCGGCGGTGGGGATGGCGTTGAACGGCGTGCCGCCTGACCAGCTGCGCTATGCATCGGGCCTGTTCAACCTGATGCGCAACCTGGGCGGCGCCATCGGCATCGCGGTGGTGAACACCTGGCTCATCGACTTCACGCGGGAGCACACCGCCCGCCTCTCGGCCGCCATGGGCGAGCAGCCGGACAAGGCCCGCGAGATGCTGCACGGCCTCTCCCAGATGGCCCAGCAGTGGACGCCGGACAGCGGCCGAGCGATGCAGACGGCCGAGGCCGTGCTGGGCCGGATCGTGGGCCGCGAAGCCGCCACCCTGGCGTTCGCCGACACCTACATGCTCATGGCGCTGGTATTCGCCGCCGCCCTGCTCATCGTGCCCTTCGCGAAGCCCGCGCCGCTTACGGAAGGCCCGCCGCCCTCAGATCACTAGAGGACGCCCCTGGTCTCCAGGCAGCCTCCAGGGTAGAATCTGGTTCTCCGAAGAGAGCGGGAACCATGGATATCGTTCTAGACGCCATCGACCGCCGCATCCTGCGCGAGCTGCAGAAGGATTCGACGATCCCCATCGCGGAGTTGGCGCAGTTGGTGGGTCTGTCCCAGACGCCCTGCTGGAAGCGGATCAAGCGCCTGACCGACGCCGAAATCATCACGAAGCGCGTGGCCCTGCTGGACCGCAGCAAGCTGGACCTGGGCCTGGCCGTCTTCGTGTCGGTCCGCACCAATCGTCACGACCAGGAGTGGCTGGACGCCTTCGCGGGAGCCGCCGCCTCCATGCCCGAGGTGGTGGAGTTCTACCGACTGTCCGGGGACACCGACTATCTGATGAAGGTGCTGGTGCGCGACATCGCTGCCTACGACGCCTTCTACAAGCGCCTGATCGCCGCCGTCCCGCTGTCGGACGTGAGCTCGGCCTTCGCCATGGAGCAGATCAAGTCCACGACCGCCGTTCCGGTGTAGGGGCCGTCCCCGTTTGACATAACCCCACGGCAGGCGGCCAACTTCTCCCCAACAAGCAAAAGAGTTCTGGGAGACGTATCGGTCATGGCGTGGACTATCGCTGACGTGTGGGAGGCCATCGCCGCCGTCCAGCCGGAACGGCCGGCCCTGGTGCAGGGCGAGCGGGTCATCACCTGGGCCCAGCTCGACGCCCGGGCCGACGCCCTGGCCGCCCACTTCATCGCCAGCGGAATGGGCCATCAGGCCAAGATCGCGGCCTATCTCTACAATGGTCCGGAATACCTCGAGACCTACTTCGCCGCTTTCAAGGGCGGCCATGCCCCCGTCAACACCAACTACCGTTATGGCGCGGAGGAGATCGTCTATCTCTTCGACAATGCGGACGCTGAAGCCGTGGTCTTCCACGCCGGGTTCACCGAGCTTCTTGAGCGGATCAAGGACCGGTTGCCGAAGGTGAAGACCTGGGTGGCCGTGGCCGAGCCCGGCCATCCGGTCCCCGCTTGGGCCGCCGACTACGACGCGATCGTCGCCAAGGCGCCGGCGCAGCGCCCCGTGAAGGCGCCCTGGGGCCGTTCGGGCGACGACCTGCTGCTGCTCTACACCGGCGGCACCACGGGCATGCCCAAGGGCGTGATGTGGCGCCAGGACGACCTGTTCCAGGTGCTGGGGGCCGGAGGCAACGCCGCCCTGGGCATCCCGCCGGCCGCCTCGATCGCCGAGCTGATCGAGCGGATCCAGGGTCCCGAGCATCTGCGCGCCACCATGATCGTCGCCGCCCCGCTGATGCACGGCACCGGCCAGTTCTCGGCTTTCATCGCCTTCAATGGCGGCGGCACGGTGTGTTCCCTGCCCTCGCGCAAGTTCAACGCCGTCGAGCTTTGGAACGAGACCGAACGGCTGGGCGCCACCAACATCGTCCTCGTGGGTCTCGCCTTCTCGACCCCGATGCTGGAGGCGCTGGAGGCCAATCCCGGCCGCTGGAACCTGAGCAGCGTGCGTTCCATGAGCTCGTCGGGCTCCATGTGGAGCCAGGAGAACAAGCGGGGCCTGCTGAGCCATATCCCCGGCGCCATGATCGCCGACAGCTTCGGCTCGTCAGAGGCGGTGGGGCTGGGCGCGTCGGCCTCGGCGGCCGGGGCGGAAGCCCAGACCGCGGCCTTCATGTTGGGCCCGAACACTGGCGTCTTCACCGAGGATGGCCGCCGTGTGGAGCCAGGCTCGGGCGAGCGCGGGCTGGTCGCCGTCACGGGTTTCCTGCCGGTCGGATACTACAAGGACGAGGCGAAGTCGGCCGCGACGTTCAGGGTCATCGAGGGCGTCCGCTGGTCGGTCCCCGGCGACTGGGCCGAGGTGAACACCGATGGCACGCTGAAGCTGCTAGGCCGCGGGTCGGTCTGCATCAACACCGGCGGCGAGAAGGTCTTCCCCGAGGAGGTCGAGGAGGCGCTGAAGCGGCACGGCGACGTGCGCGACGCGGTTGTCGTGGGCATCCCCGACAGCCGCTTCGGCGAGCGGATCTGCGCGGTGGTGGAACCGGAGGCTGGCGCCCAGCCCAACCTGGCCGAGCTGTCGGAACACGTGCGCGGCCAGCTCGCCGGCTACAAGGCCCCGCGCGAGCTCGTGGTGGTGGACAGCATCGGCAGGGCCCCCAACGGCAAGGTCGACTACAAGGGCATCAAGGAGCTGGCGCTGGCGAGGTTGGGGGCCCCGGCTTAGCCCAGCGCTGCGTACGCCGCCGCGATGAGCGCCATCGCGCGCGGGTCGCCCCGCAGACCCTCGCTCATCTGATTCATCGTGTAGGCGATGGCCACGTCGGCCGCGGGATCCGCGAAGGCGAAGGACCCGCCCCACCCGGAATGACCGAAGGCCCCCGGATTCGGGCCGTAGAGTTCGTCCGAGTTGACGAGGAAGCCCGCAGCCCAGCGCGCGTCCAGCCCGAGCACGAGGTCGACGCCTTCGATGCGCGGCCGGGTCGCCTCAGCGATCGTGCGACTTGAAACGAGCCGCCCGGATTCGGGCCAGGACCGCAGCAGCCTCGCATACAGCCCGGCGAGCGCCGCGGCGTTGGTGAAGCCGTTGGCCGAGGACAGTTCGGCCGCACGCCAGGCCGGCGTGTTCGGCAGATGCGGGTCCAACGATGGATTGGCCAGCGCGGCGACCTGAGCGGGCGTCAGCGCCCCAAGCCCTGCGGAGCCCATGGCCTGCGGCGCCAGCATCTCCGCCGCGCGGTCGGCCTTCGTCGCGGCCAGCCCCAGCGTGAGGTCGAGCCCGTGCGGCCCGGCGATCTCCTCGGCGATGAAGTCGCGCAGACTGCGGCCGGTGATCCGCGTGAACAGCGCGGCCGAGAGGATGCCGATGCTGATCGCGTGGTAGCCGGCCCCTGAGCCTGGAGACCAGAGCGGCGCCTGCGCCGCCAGCCGGGCCGCGGCCCTCTCGCCGCCGTACAGGTCCTCGACCTGCGCAGGACTGGCGAAGCCGCTCACGCCGGCTTGGTGGGACAGGAGCATGGCGATGGTGACCTCGCCCTTCCCGGCCGAGCCGAACTCCGGCCAGTAGCGCGCGACGGGATCGTCGTAGGCGATCAGGCCGCGGTCCACGAGCATGGCGAAGCAGGTCGCGTTGACGCCCTTGGTGCTGGACCACACGTTGACGACGGTGTCGCGACGCCAGGGCCGACTGCGCGCGCCGTCCCTCCAGCCGCCCCAGATGTCGACGACGGTCTCTCCCCCCACCGCCAGAGCGAACGACGCGCCGACCTCGCCTCGCTCGGCCAGGTTGGCGGCGAACGCCTGGGCGATCCCATCGAAACGCGGGGCCCAACGTCCCTGCACCACGGACACGACTGTGCTCCTCATGGTCCAGGCCCTCAGTAGCGGTACGAGAGTTCGACGCCGAAGGTTCGCGGCGCGTTGTAGGTCTTGTTGACGATCCCGAGGGTGGCGAGGTTGGTCCCCTGCCCTTCGTACAGCTCGTCGCCCAGATTCTTGACCCAGACAGCGAACTCCCATTTGGCGCTGGGGTCGGCGATGGCGGCACGGGCGTTCACCAGCCAGTAGCCGCCGGCTCGGATCAGCGGGTCATTCGCGGCTTCCTTGAAGGTCGCGGTCGAGTGATGGGTCTCCGCCTGGATCGAGGCGCGATAGCCGTCCACCACCGCCCATTCATAGCGCGCCGAGCCGCTGAAGGTCAGCGAGGGCGCGTTGGGCAGACGGTTGCCGGCGGGCACGACGCCCGCGGCGGTGGCGAAGGACGACAGGCGAGTATGCAGCAGCCCGAGCCCACCGGTGAGCGTCAGCCCCTCCATTGGCCGCCAAGTGGCGTCGAGGTCCGCACCATAGGCCTCGGCGCTGTCGACGTTACCGACCTTCTGCACCGACAGGCCCGTGACGGGGTCGACGAAGCGAACGAAGGTCTGGGGCGAGGCGTAGTCGTAGTAGAAGGCCGATCCATTCAGCGTCAGGCCGGGGATCACCTGGGTCTTCGCCCCGATCTCGTAGGCCGTGAGCCGCTCCGGCAGGTAGGGGATCAACTGAACGGCGTTGTTGGTGAAGCCGCTGAAGAACCCGCCGCTCTTCACCCCGCGCGACGCCGAGGCGTACAGCAGGGCGTCCGGCCTGACGCGGTAGTTCACGCCCAGCGTCCAGGTCAGGTTGTGGTCGTGGATCTTGTCCGCGATGAAGGTGTTGTTGATGCCCACCAGTGGCGACGGCGTGATGAAACGCGTGCCGCCCGCGTAGTGCCGTTCCTCGCCGGTGTAGCGAAGGCCGGTGATCAGATCGAGCTCGTCGCTCAGGTGCCAGGTGGCGTTGGTGTAGACCGCCGCCGAGCGGGTGGTCTGGTTGTAGGTCGTCTGGCCGGAGCCGCTGGCCGCGCCGAACAACAGTAGCGGCCACTGGTCGCTGAGGTTGCTGTTGTCGCCGAGCACGTGATCCCAGGACACGAAGACACCGCCGATGACGTCGACCAGATTCGTGCTGCGGGAGACGCGGAATTCCTGCGTCGCCTGGCGGACCGCCTCGTTCTCCAGGTAGTCGAACTGCTGGCGCGGCGTGGCGTCGACGTCGATGTGGTAGAACCGCGAGAAGTTCACGTAGCCGGTGATCGAGGTCAGTTCGAACCCCGCGACCGCGTAGTGGATCGTCGAGGTCGCCGCGACCTGGTCGATGTCATAGGGGAACGAACCGCTCCAATCGCCCCGATATGGGTTGGAGTGGGTGTTGCGATACCCAAAGGCGTCCGCGCACTGGCTGTTGTCGAGCCGGCCTGCGAGCAGCGGAGCGCAGGGCGCGAACGGCTGGCCAGGCGTGAAGGTCCCATGGAACTGGGGCACGCCCATCTCCGAGCGTGACCGCTGCCCCTCGAGCTTGAGGTTGATGTCCAGGCCCTCGGCGGGTTGCAGGGCCAGTTGCACGCGCCCCAGCCAGATGTCGCGCTCGCCGATGTCCCGCGAGCCCGGCGCCCCGTTGGCGAGCAGCGTGCTCTTCCAGAAGCCTTCGCCCTGCTGCACCGTCTTGGCGCCCAGCCGCAGCTGGACCGTGTCGGCCAGCGGGACGTTGACCATGCCCTCGGCCTCGAACGTGCGGTAGTCGCCGTAGCCTACCTTGGCGAAGGCGTCGAAGGCCTCGCCGGGCTTCGCCGAAATGATGTTGATGGCCCCGGCCGTCGTGTTGCGCCCATAGAGCGTGCCCTGAGGTCCCTTGAGCGTCTCGATCCGCGCCAGGTCGAAGAACTGGCCGCTCATCAGGCCTGGCGAGCTCAGCGGGATTTCGTCGATGTAGACGCCCGCCGCCGGGCTGCTGACGGTGCTGAAGTCGTCCAGGCCGATGCCGCGGATCGTGACGGTCGGCAGGGCGCCCGGCACCGTCTCCTTGATGTCGACATTCGGTGCGTAGGAGGACAGGTCGGTCACCCCCGTGACGCGCGAGCGCCGGAGGCTCTCTGCCGAGAGCGCCGTGATCGTCGCCCCGACATCCTGCAGCCGCTCTTCGCGCTTCATGGCGGTGACGACGATTTCGTCGACCGCCGCCGGTCCGGTCTCCGCGGCCAAGGCGGGCGGCGACAGCGCGCTGAAGCCAAGGACCAGGACGGACGCGCCTCCACGCCAGCCTCGCCGCCCCTGACGCCTGGTCCGCAGGGCGCCCGTACGTTCACGCATGGCTTTGGTCATTGTCGCCTTCCCTCCCGTTGCACGGCTTCTATCGGCCGGTACGCACTTGCCTATTGAACTGACACATACGTATGTGTCGCGACATACGCAATTGTCAATTGGGCCTACAAGCGGTTAGGTTCAGCGGCGTCAGTCAGGGTGGAGACCAGCCCGCGGTGGGAAGACATGCATTCAGGGGCTGAGGACTCGCCGCGGTCCCTATCGGGCGAGGCGCGCGCGGCCCGGCACGCCGCCGTGCTCGACGAGGCCGCCGCCGAGTTCAATCGAGCGGGGGTGGCCGGCGCCAGCCTGAGCACGATCGCCCGGCGGCTCGGCCTGAGCCGGGCCAGCCTCTACAACTACTGCGCCGACCGCGAAGACCTGGTGCATCAATGCTACCTGCGCGCTTGCGCGATCACCCAAGCCGATCTGCGGCGGGCGGCGGCCAGCCTGGGCTCGGGTCTCGACCGTACAGTCACGTTTCTGCGCCTGGCCCTCGACATGGACCATCCGCCGATCGCGGTATTGAGCGAGCTGCCGTTCCTGTCGCCGGAGCGCCAGGCGTCCGTCCGAGCCGCGCGGGAGGAGAACGTGGCATCGCTGGCGGCCATCATCCTGCACGGCGTCCAGGACGGCTCCGTCCGCCCGTGCGACGTAGACCTGGCCTGCCAGACCATCCTGGGCCTGCTGTCCTGGGCCCCGTTGGCACGGACGTGGACCGGCAAGGACGACGAGACTTTCGCCATCCGCATGGCCGCTGCGATCCCATCCCTGATCTGCGACGGCGTCGCGCAAGACCCTCAAGACGTCCCGGCGAACTGCCCCTCCCTTTCCCTGGTGCTGGACCGGCGCGCGACGTCGGAGCGCGACGAAAGGTTGGAGGATCTGGCGCGAACCGGATCGCGGCTCTTCAACCGCCGGGGGATCGACGGGGTCTCGCTCGACGATGTCGCGGCCGAGATGGGGGCCACCAAGGGCCTCGTCTATCACTACTTCGACAACAAGCCGGCGTTCGTGGCCTTCTGCTACGAGCGCGCGTTCGGAATCTACGACGAGATCATGGACGTCGCGGAGAACGGCTCGACGGGCCTGGAGGCGAGCTTTCTGGCGCTGGTCCTCAACGCTCAGGCGCAGATCGAAGACATGCACCCGCTGTCGCTGGGCACCGGCTTCGACATCTTCCCCGCCGACCTGCGCCGACGCTTCAGCGAGCGGAGCAATGTCCTCTTGCAGCGCGCCGTCGAGCTTGGGCGGCGCGGGGTGAAGGACGGCAGCCTGCGCCCGTTCGACCTCGAGCCCGTTGGTTTGTCGTCCGCGGGCACGTTCAGCTATTTGTCGAAATGGCTGACGCCGGACGGCCGGCGCACTTCCGCGGAAATCGCCGCCGAAGTCGCTCGCTTCTATCTGATCGGCCTGCGGCGGAGGGCCGGCTAGAGCACGTCAGCGAAGGTGGATGCCGGTCTCGCCGCTCGACGCGATCGAAAGCTCTGAAGCTCGAGCGTTTGCCTATCTGGCCCAGGTGATTCCACCTGAACCCGAAAGGCTCTACGGCCTTGGCCGCGGTTCTTTCGAGAGCCGCGTGATCAGCAGGGCGGCGCGCTTGGCCTGGAGGTCGAGGCTCTTCAGGTCGGCGGTCTCACCCGGAGCGTGGCTGCCTTCGCCCGCCATGCCCAGCCCAACTAGGCCGTCGATGAAGGCCACGAACGAGATGTCGCCGGCGCCGCGGTTGGCGGGATCGCCCGCGGGCATCTCGGGCAGACCCAGCGTCGCATTGACCTGATTCAGCTTGGCCAGCAGCGCCTTGTTGCCTGCGGTCGGAGCCATGGGCGGGTAGCCATCGTCCGAAAACTCGATCTCGGCCTCGGCGAGGTCCAGGTGACGCCCGACGATGGCCTTCATCCGCGCGCGCACCCGCTGTTCCTGCTCCTCGGAAAGAGTGCGGATGTCGCCGCGGGCCAGGGCCTCGGCAGCGATGATGTTGGGCTTGCCGCTGGCCTGGCCGCCCGTGTCGCCGGCGTTGAGCTCAGCCTGCGAGCCACCGAGGATAACGCCCACATTGTAGGTCAGGTTGGGCTCGGGCAGTTCGCGGCGGAACTCGTCCACGATCCGGGCCAGTTCGTAGATCGCGCCGCAGCCCGCGGCAGGCTTGCAGACCGCGGACGAATGGCCCGACTTCGCCTTGGCGCGGATGGTCCAGGAGGTAGAGGAGCGCCGGGCGATCGAGCCCACGTCTCTGCCGCCGATCCGCGAGAGCCCCTCGAAGTCCAGCGCCACGTCGCTCGCCCGGCCGGCGGCGATCAAGTCGGCGCGGGCCTCGGCCAGCGGCGCGCCAGGCTTCTCCTCGTCGCCCGTCAGGACGACGGTGATGTCGGCGGGCTTGAGCGTTCCAGCGGCGTGCATGGCTCGCAGCGCGGCCACGATCACGACGTCACCGCCCTTCATGTCGCCGACGCCCGGACCTTCCACGATATCGCCGTCGCGCTTCCAGCCCTGGAACGGGCTGTCGGGCTCGAACACCGTATCCAGGTGGCCGATGAGCAGGATGCGCTTGCCCTTGCCATTCCCCTTGTGGGTGGCGATCAGGTGCCCGGCGCGACCCACCTTGGCCATCGGGATCCAGCGCACCGTGAATCCGAGTTGCTCGAATTCAGGGCGCAGCATCTGGCCCACCCGTTCGACGCCGGCGAGGTTCATGGTGCCGGAATTCACCAGCACCAGTTCCTCGAGGAGTTTCAGGTTGCGCGCATGATCCGCCTCGACGGTCGCCACCATCTTGCGTTCGGCGGCGTTCGGCGCGGCAGGAGCCGGGGCCGCCACGGCCAGCGCGGCCATAGCGGCGAGAACGGCGGGCAGGCGCATCGGCGTCAGCCCGGCTGGCTGCGCAGGCTTCGAACGAACTCCACCAGCGCCGAGCGGGAGACCCCGCGCGGCAGGTGAGCGTAGGCCTTCAGCAACTCCAGGGCGCCGGGCTCGGCCAGAAGCGCCGCGACCTCGTCGACCGCGCCGCTGTGGACGGAGGATTCCCCGAACATCTCGGCCACGGGCACGCCAAGGGTCTTGGCTATGCGCGTCAGCATGGAGGCGCTGACGCGATTGGCGCCGCGCTCGTACTTCTGAATCTGCTGGAAAGTCACGCCAGCGGCTTCCGCCAGCGCCTGCTGCGATAGGCCCCGCACCTTTCGCAACAGCCGTATCCGCGCCCCGACAGCGACGTCTACGGGATCAGCGACCGCCTCGGGTCTGTTGGCCATTTGTGTTCCGGATCTCCTAGAGGGCGTGAGCTCTATCTTGTCCGACTGGCCGCGTCATCGGCTGGAGGAACAAGGTTATCTTGCGGCGGCACAATATCCGAAATGCAGTAGCAGGCCTCGGCTATCGCGATGCCCACGGCCCGCCGCAGGGGACCAAACGCCGGCACATCGCGTTCGAGTTGGATCAGTTCTTCTTCGTAAGGGGCGAGCAATTCAACAAGGTTCTGGGCAAGACACCTGCCGTGCTCCGAGTCCTGAATCATGTGGCCCCCTTTTGCGGGAACCTCGACCATTGAATAGGGGAATGCAAGCAACCCCAGGGCGCGATATATCCAATAGCGATGATGCGTCGCAGGCAAACGGAACTCCCGCGGAAATCAGGGGTTAGTCGCCTCCAATGGGACGTCCACGCCGGCATGCGGGCCCGAAAGCGCCCTGCCAGATCATCGACTTCGATGAGGCGCTTCTGGACGCCTGCTCGCCCGAGGCCCGAACCGAGCTGATGGCGGAGGCCCGGTTGCTGGCCGGCGTCTTCGCGCGAGGCGCCGGCGCCCATGCCCTGGAGCGCATGGCGGCCCAGCTTTCCGCGGGCGAACGGGACGCCGAAATGCACCGCCCCCACGCCCGGCGTCTGGCCGCAGCCCTGCGGCGGCTCGCTCGGGGCGACTAGGTCGTTCTCCTACTCGGCGGCGGCGGGGGTGCGCTTGCGCGGACGCCGCTCGGGCCGATCCAGGAGCTTGCGCAAGGTCGTCGCCAGCACGGCGGCCTCATAGGGCTTGTCCAGCAGCGGGAACTCCCGTCCGTCGATCGCCCGGTCCTCGCCCACGTAGCCGGAGGTGAGCAACACCCGCAGCGTCGGCCGGAGCTCGCGAGCGGCGCGCGCGAGGCTGAGCCCGCTGACGCCGCCCGGCATGACCACGTCGGTGAACAGCAGGTCGATCGCCGGATTGGCCTGCAGCGCCTCCAGAGCCTCGGTGGCGTTGGTCGCCGTCGTCACCTGGTACCCGAGCCCGGTAAGGACATCGAGGGTGAGCGCCAGCACTGTGGCGTCGTCCTCGACCAGTAGGATCTTCTCGGAGCCGCCGACGACCTTGGCGACCGGTCCGGCGCGCCTGGGCGCCTCCGGCTCGGCCGCGCTGGCCGGCAACAGCAGGTGGAAGGCGGTCCCCTGACCGGGCGCGCTCTCCAGCCGCACTTCGCCATCCGACTGGCTGACGAAGCCGTAGACCTGGCTGAGGCCCAGCCCGGACCCCTTGCCGACGTCCTTGGTGGTGAAGAAGGGTTCGTAGACCCGGTCGCGGACCTCCTCGGCCATGCCGACCCCGGTGTCACGCACCTCGATGGCGATATAGCCCAGCTTTGTCGGCCCGGGCTCGCGGCGGCTGGCGATGAGCAGGCGGCCCCCCTCGGGCATCGCATCGCGGGCGTTCACCGCGAGGTTCAGCAGCGCGGTCTCGAGCTGGGTCGGGTCGACGTGGGTGTTGAGCGCCTCCGCCGGCAGGTCCAGATCCAGGGTGACGGCCTCCCCCACAGCCTGGCGCATCAAGGGGGCGAATTCGCGAATCAGGCGGTTCACGTCCAGGGTGACCGGCGTGAGGCGCTGGCGTCGCGAGAACGCCAGAAGCTGCCCCGTCAGGTCGCGGCCCCGTTCCGCCGCCTGCCGCACCGCCTCGATGCGGCGCATTCGGCGCTCATCCTCCTCTTTGCGATTGGCCAGGATGTCGATGTTGCCGAGCACGACGGTCAGCAGGTTGTTGAAGTCGTGGGCGACACCGCCGGTAAGCTGGCCGACGGCTTCCATCTTGCGGGCCTGGGCCAGCTGTTCCTCGAGGCTGCGGCGGTGGGTGGCGTCCAGGATCACCCCGAAGATTTCACGCGCCTCGCCATCCGAGCTGGGCGCGACCACGCCCTGGTCCTGCAGCACCCGGTACTGGCCGTCCGCGCAGAGCCAGCGGAACTCGACGGCGTAGTGGCCGACTCGGGCGGCCGCGCCGACCCGCTCCACCACCATCGCCACGTCGTCCGGATGGATGCGGCTGGTCCCGAAGTCCGGCTCCGAGGTGAAGCGTTCCGCCGGGAATCCGGTGATCGCCAGCACGCTGTCCGACAGGAACGTCGGGGCGAACGGCGGCTCGATTCCGCGGGAATGGAAGACGATCGGCAGCGACTTCAGAATCGCTTCCTGCCGCGCCTCGGTGCGAGCCAGGATCTTCTCGGTGTGCTCCTTCTCGGCCTTCACCTGAGCATGTTCGTCCAGCAGCCACTGCTGGTAGGCGGACTGCCGCTCCACCTCCTTCGTCTTCAGGAAGAGGTCGACGAACACCTGCACCTTGGCCTTCAGGATGAAGGGGTCGATCGGCTTGAAGACCACATCGACGGCGCCTGCCGAGTAGGCCTGGAAGATGTGCGCCTCGTCACGGAAGATTGCGGTCAGGAAGACGATCGGAGTGTGCAGGTTCCGCTTGCGGGTCCGCACCAGGGCGGCCGTCTCGTAGCCGTCCATACCGGGCATGTGGAGGTCGAGGAGGATCAGGGCGAACTCTTCGCCCAACAGGCGCTTGAGCGCCTCCTCACCTGAGCGGGCCACGACCAACTCGTGGCCAAGCTCGGTCAAGGCCTCCACCGCGGCGAACGCGTTGCGCTCATCGTCGTCGACGATGAGGATCCGCGCCCGCAGCGGCGCGTCCAGGTCGGGCGGCGCCAGGGGCTCCGCCCCCTGAACCCTGGGGGTAGCTCTGACCGTCCCGATTGGCGTCACATCAGCTCGCTTGCGGCATCAAGGAGATCACGGAGTCGCTGGCGAACCTCATAGCATCCGCCCGTTGGATCGACACCCGCAGGACAGAGATGAGGTGGTCGATGTCCACGGGCTTGGAGACATAGTCCGAAGCGCCCGCCTGGATGCACTTCTGGCGGTCTCCCTTCATCGCCTTGGCGGTCACGGCGACGATCGGAATGTCGGCTGACTCTGTCCGTGACCTTATTTCGCGGATGGTCTCGTAGCCGTCCATGTCGGGCATCATGATGTCCACCAGGACCACGTCCATGTCGGCCTTGTCCTCGAGGATCTCGAGGCCGGCCCGCCCGCTCTCGGCGTAGGAGAGGTCGATCCCGTACTCTTCGAGCGCCGAGGCAAGCGAGAAGATGTTGCGGATGTCGTCGTCGATCACCAGCACCTTGCGCCCGGCCAGCACGGCGTCGTCGTGCCGGCTTTGGGTGAGCTTGGCCTTGGCGGGCGCGGAGAGGGTCTCCAGCGGCGCGTGCAGCAGGAGGCTGGCCTGGTCGACCAGCTGATCAGGTGTCCGGGCCATCCGGACCAGGCCGCCGAAGACGGACAGGCGCAGCCGCCGTTCGTCATCCGCGTCCAGCTCGGTCGGCGCATAGATCACCACCGGTGTGAAACCGCCCTCAGCCTGCCTGAGTTGCTCGATAAGCTGGGTCGTCGGCACGGCCGAGCTTTCGATCACTACGGCGTCCGGCGCCTCGGCTGGCGGCCGAGCCAGCACGGCGTTGAAGTCATCGGCCAACTCCAGGTCGCCGAAGCACTGCCGCAGGATGTCCGCCGCCTCCCCTTCCTTGCCGATCAGCGTGATCCGCCGGTCGGCCTTGTCGGCGAACGTCTTCACGCCCTGGAGAGTCGAGACCACCACCTCGCGCTCGACGGGCTTGTGGGTGAAACCGAAGGCGCCGATCGACAGGCCCAGGCCCTTCTGGTCGTCCGCGGAGATCACGTGGACGGGGATGTGCCGCGTCTCAGGCGTGCGCTTCAGGAGGTCGAGCAGCGCCAAGCCGTCCATGTCCGGCAGGCCGATGTCCAGCATGATGGCGTCGGGGCCGAAGCGCCGGGCCAGCGCCGGAGCCGCTCCGCCCTCGCCCGTGACCACGCCCTTGAAGCCGCTGTCGCGGACGAGGTTCAGGAGGATCGAAGCGAACCGCGGATCGTCTTCCACGATCAGCACCACCGCGTCTTCCGAGGTGATCATTTCGCGATCATCGGCCACCGCCTCGACCGGTTCGTCCGAGAAGGACGACGGCATCAGCATCGGCCGCGGCAGTTGCGGCGCCGCGCCGGTGCGGACCGGTGGCGCCTGGGCCGGGCTGAAGTTGAGCGGCAGGTAGAGGGTGAAGGTGGAACCCTTGCCGGGGGTCGAGGTGACCCGCAGCTCGCCGCCCAGCAGACGGGTGATCTCGCGGCTGATCGACAGGCCGAGGCCTGTGCCGCCGTATTTCCGGCTGGTGGTGCCGTCGGCCTGCTGGAAAGCCTCGAAGATGATGCGCTGCTTCTCCTCGGGAATGCCAATGCCGGAGTCTTCCACCGAGAAAGCAAGCACCTGGCCGGCGGTGTTCAGGTGGTCGTTCGTTGGGTTCCACCCCGATTGGGCCCGCGCCACCCGCAGCTTCACATGGCCCTTCTCGGTGAATTTGAAGGCGTTCGAGAGCAGGTTCTTGATGATCTGCTGCAGGCGCTTGTCATCGGTGTACATCGAGCGCGGCAGGGCCGGGTCGAGGTCGACGATGAAGTCCAGCTTCTTGTCGGCCGCCACCTGGCTGAAGGTGCGGTCGGTCTGATCGCGCAGGCTGGCGAAGGACATCTCGCTGATGTCGAGCGTCGTGGTGCCGCTCTCGATCTTCGACAGGTCTAGGATGTCGTTGATCAGCCCCAGCAGGTCCGCGCCGGCGGCGTGGATGTTGTGGGCGAACTCCACCTGCTTGTCCGACAGGTTGCCCTGGGTGTTGTCGGCCAGGAGCTTGGACAGGATCAGCAGCGAGTTCAGCGGCGTGCGCAGTTCGTGGCTCATATTGGCCAGGAACTCGGACTTGTACTTCGAGGTCAGCGCCAGCTGTTCCGCCTTGTCCTCGAGCGCGATCTTGGCCTGTTCCACCTCGCGGTTCTTGGCTTCCACCTGCTGGTTCTGGACCGACAACAGATGCGCCTTCTCCTGCAGCTCGGCGTTGGTCTGCTGCAGTTCCTCCTGCTTGGTTCGGAGCAGCTCCTCGGATTGGCGGAGGGACGCGGCCTGCTGTTCCAGCCGGTCGTTGGTCTTCTTCAACTCCTCCTGCTGCGCCTGGAGCTCGGAGGTCAGCAGCTGGGACTGCTTCAGGAGCCCTTCCGTCCGCATGTTGGCGGCGATGGTGTTCAGAACGATGCCGATGGATTCCATCAGCTGGTCGAGGAACTGCTGCTGGGTCTCGTTGAACTCACCGAAGGTGGCCAGCTCGATCACCGCTTTCACCTCGCCCTCGAACAGGGCCGGCAGGACGATGATGTTGGCCGGTGCGGCCTCGCCCAGGCCTGATGAGATCTGCACGTAGTCCGTCGGCACGTTCGACAGCAGGATGCGGGACTTTTCGTAGGCGCACTGGCCGATCAACCCCTCGCGGAGCCTGAACGAATTGGCCAGGTGCTTGCGGTTGTTGAAGGCATAGGACGAGGCCAGGTTGAGGATCGGGTTTCCGTCCTCGTCGCGGTCCGAGACGTAGAACACCGCATGCTGGGCGTTGATCAGCGGCGCCAGCTCGCTCAGCACCAGGTTCGACACGGTCGACAGGTCGCGCTCGCCCTGCAGCATCCGGGTGAACCGGGCCAGGTTGGTCTTCAGCCAGTCCTGCTCGGTGTTCTTCAACGTCTGGTCGCGAAGATTCCGGATCATCTCGTTGATGTTGTTCTTCAACTCCTCAACCTCGCCCGAGGCCTCGACGGTGATCGAGCGGGTGAGGTCGCCCTTGGTCACGGCCGTCGACACCTCGGCGATGGCGCGGACCTGGGTGGTCAGGTTGGCGGCCAGCTCGTTCACGTTGTCGGTGAGGTCGCGCCAGAGGCCGGCCGCGCCGGGCACCCGGGCCTGGCCGCCCAGCTTGCCCTCGATCCCCACCTCCCGGGCCACGTTGGTCACTTGGTCGGCGAAGGTGGCCAGGGTCTCGATCATGCCGTTGATGGTGTCGGCGAGCGCGGCGATCTCGCCCTTCGCGTCCAGGGTCAGCTTGCGCTTCAGGTCGCCGGTGGCCACCGCGGTCACCACGTCGGCGATGTTCCGAACCTGGCCGGTCAGGTTGCCGGCCATCATGTTCACGTTGTCGGTAAGGTCCTTCCAGGTCCCGGCGACGCCAGGCACCTGCGCCTGACCGCCGAGCTTGCCCTCGGTGCCCACTTCGCGGGCCACACGCGTCACTTCCGAGGCGAAGGCGTTGAGCTGGTCCACCATGATGTTGATGGTGTCCTTCAGCTCCAGGATCTCGCCGCGCACGTCCACGGTGATCTTCTTGGAAAGGTCGCCCCGCGCCACGGCGGTCGTCACGTCGGCGATGTTGCGGACCTGGCCGGTCAGGTTGCCGGCCATCAGGTTCACGTTGTCGGTGAGTTCCTTCCAGGTCCCGGCGACGCCCTTCACCTGGGCCTGACCGCCGAGCTTGCCCTCCGTACCCACTTCGCGGGCCACGCGGGTCACTTCCGAGGCGAAGGAGTTGAGCTGGTCCACCATGGTGTTGATGGTGTTCTTCAGCTCCAGGATCTCGCCCCGCACATCCACGGTGATCTTGCGGGAAAGGTCGCCGTTGGCCACGGCGGTGGTCACCTCGGCGATGTTCCGCACCTGGCCGGTGAGGTTGTTCGCCATGAAGTTCACGTTGTCGGTGAGCTCCTTCCAGGTCCCGGCGACGCCCTTCACCTGCGCCTGGCCGCCCAGCTTGCCCTCGGTGCCCACTTCGCGCGCCACGCGGGTCACTTCCGAGGCGAAGGCGTTGAGTTGGTCCACCATGGTGTTGATGGTGTTCTTCAGCTCCAGGATTTCGCCCTTCACGTCGGCGGTGATCTTCTTGGAGAGGTCGCCGTTGGCCACGGCGGTGGTCACTTCGGCGATGTTTCGCACCTGACCGGTCAGGTTGTTCGCCATCAGGTTCACGTTGTCGGTGAGGTCCTTCCAGGCGCCGGCCACGCCCTTCACCTCGGCCTGGCCGCCCAGCTTGCCCTCGGTGCCCACCTCGCGCGCCACGCGGGTCACTTCCGACGAGAACGAGTTCAGCTGGTCCACCAGGGTGTTGATGGTGTTCTTCAGCTCCAGGATCTCGCCGCGCACGTCCACGGTGATCTTCTTCGACAGGTCGCCGTTGGCGATGGCGGTCGTCACCTCGGCGATGTTCCGCACCTGGCCGGTCAGGTTGCCGGCCATCAGGTTCACGTTGTCGGTCAGCTCCTTCCAGGCGCCGCCGACGCCCTTCACCTGCGCCTGACCGCCCAGCTTGCCCTCCGTACCCACCTCGCGAGCCACGCGGGTCACTTCCGAGGCGAAGGCGTTCAGCTGGTCAACGAGGGTGTTGATCGTGATCTTCAGCTCGGAGATTTCACCCTTCACATCCACGGTGATCTTCTTGGACAAGTCCCCGTTGGCGATGGCGGTGGTGACTTCGGCGATGTTCCGCACTTGGCCGGTCAGGTTGGCGGCCATGAAGTTCACGTTGTCAGTTAGGTCCTTCCAGGCGCCGGTGACCCCTTCCACTCGGGCCTGACCGCCCAGCTTGCCCTCCGTGCCCACTTCGCGGGCCACGCGGGTCACTTCCGACGAGAAGGCGTTCAGCTGGTCCACCATGATGTTGATGGTGTTCTTCAGCTCCAGGATCTCGCCCCGGACCTCCACGGTAATCTTTTTGGAGAGGTCGCCCCGGGCCACGGCGGTGGTCACGTCGGCGATGTTGCGGACCTGGCCGGTCAGGTTGCCGGCCATGAGGTTCACGTTGTCGGTGAGGTCCTTCCAGGCGCCAGTGACGCCCTTCACCTGCGCCTGGCCCCCCAGCTTGCCTTCCGTACCCACTTCACGCGCCACGCGGGTCACTTCGGAAGAGAAGGCGTTCAACTGGTCCACCATCGTGTTGATGGTGTTCTTCAGCTCCAGCACCTCGCCCTTCACGTCCACCGTGATCTTGCGGCTGAGGTCGCCGTTGGCCACGGCGGTGGTCACTTCGGCGATGTTCCGCACCTGGCTCGTCAGGTTGGCCGCCATAAAGTTCACGTTGTCGGTGAGGTCCTTCCAGGCGCCGGTCACGCCCTTCACCTGCGCCTGGCCGCCCAGCTTGCCCTCGGTGCCCACTTCGCGCGCCACGCGGGTTACCTCGGCCGCGAACGAGCCCAGCTGGCCCACCATGGTGTTCACCACCTTGCCGATCCGCAGGAACTCGCCGCGCAGCGGGCGTTCCTCGTTCTCCATGTCCATGGTCTGACCGAGGTCCCCCTTGGCCACGGCGCCGATCACGCGGGCCATTTCGGCGGTGGGGTGGATCATGTCGGTGATGAGAGTGTTCACGGCGTCGACGGACGCAGCCCAGGAGCCCTGGGCGGTGGGCAGCTTGGCCCGGTGGCTGATCTTGCCCTGACGGCCCACGGTCTCGCCAAGGCGCTCGAATTCCCGGGTCATCCGGTCGTTCTGCTCGACGACGTCGTTGAAGGCCTCGGCGATCTCGCCGGCGATGCCCGTCGACCGCGGCAGGCGAACGGAGAAGTCCCCGCGCCGGAAAGCCCGCAACGCCACGAGGAGCTGGGCCGTGTCGACTTCCGGCTCGGGACGCGGGGTGCGGCGGGTCTTGGCGGTCTTGGTGGCGGCAGCAGGCATGTTTCCCCCGACAGGATGGCGCTCGATCGCAGGGAAGTGCCGCCGGCGTTCGCCTGGGCACACCCCACCCTTGCGGGAAACGTAGCCTTACGGCCACGGTTCCAGCTTCGCCGGAAATTTAGCCGGCCGCCTTTTGAGGGGAACCTGAAGTTTAGCTGAATCAACCAACAGGCGCAGCCGGCACGCCCGGCTACGGCGCCCAGCCCGAAGGGCGGCGTCACTACGCCGGATCGAGACCTGAGCCTCAGATCAAAAAAAAAGGCCGCACCCGGAGGTGCGGCCAAGTCATTAGGGAGGAAACGCCCAAAAGGGCAGGACCTTTCTGCGCCTTTGCTGCACTGCACGCAAGCGCTAATTTCGCATTCGGATGAAATCGGTTTCAGGCGACCCAATCGCGCTTGAGCCCACGGGCGGCCAGGGCGAACAGGGCGGCGCTGACGACGTAGAAGCCAAGGCCGGAATAGATGGCGTAGCGAAGGGCTTCCGTACCGTAACGTGGCGTAAGGGCGTCAGAAACCGCCCCGAAGTACCAGGTTCCGAGGCCCAGGCCGATCAGGTTGTTGACGAACAGGAAGCAGGCCGAGGCCGTCGAACGTTGCGACGGTGCGACAAGATGCTGCACTGCCGTAATGACCGGTCCCAGCCAGACCAGATTCAGCCCCGTGGGGATGAGGAACAGGATGAAGGCGAGCCACAGGTCCTTGGCCTGGACCGCCAGCACGAAGCACGGCAGCGCCAGCAGGAACGCCACCGCCGGCACCAGCAGATAGGCCGCCGGCCGGGCGCGGCCCAGGCGGTCGCCCAGCACACCCCCGGCCCACACGCCAATGGTCCCGCCCACCAGCGTCATCGCGCCCAGGAACAGCGACCGGTCGACCAGCCCCATGCCCAGGCTGCGCTCGAAGAAGCTGGGCAGCCAGAAGGCCACGCCATAGCCGCAGACGGACGAGGCCGCGGCACCGAGCGAGATCAGCCAGAAGCTGGGCTTGGCCAAAAGGGCTCGGATGCCTCCGGCGGCGACCGGCCCGGCCGTCGTGACGGGAGCCGCCTCGCGCGGGGGCTCACGGACCACGAAGCGGAACAGCGGCGCCAGCGCGACGCCCGCCAGCCCTACGATGATGAAGGCGGCGCGCCAATCGATGGCGTGGGCGATCAGCCCGCCGAACAGGATGCCCAGGGCCGACCCGATGGGGATGCCGAAGGAATAGGCCGCCAGCGCCCTCGCCCGCTGCTCCTTGGGGAAGTAGTCGCTGATCAGCGAATATGCCGGAGCCACGCCGCCCGCCTCGCCGACGCCGACGCCCATCCGGCACAGGAACAGCTGCCAGAACCCGGTGGCGAAGCCGCAGAGCGCGGTGAAGGCGCTCCACAGGGTCAGCGCGCCGGTCATGATCCAGGTGCGGCTCCACCGGTCGGCCAGGGCCGCGATCGGCACGCCAAGGCCCGTGTAGAACAGGGCGAACGCCAGGCCGCCCATGAGCCCCAGCTGGCTGTCGGTCAGACCCAGCTCGGCCTTAATGGGGCCCGCCAGGATTCCGAGGATCTGCCGATCCAGGAAGTTGAAGGTATAGGCCACGATGAGAACCGCCAGCACCACCTTGGGTGAGCTGGCGCCGCGGGCGTTCGAGGTCATGGAAACCGCCTGAATCAAAGACGCCCGGCTCTGGTGGGAGCCGGGCGTCGCCGAGGATCTAGAACTTCGCCTGGACCGACAAGGTCACGGTGCGCGGCGGGCCGTAGTAGGCGGTGACCGAGTTGCCGAACAGCACGCCGGCCGACTGCGGGAAGTTGTAGCCGCCGATGCGGTACTCTTCCTTGCCGAGGTTCTTGCCGTGCAGGCCGACCGTGTAGCGGTCGTCGGCCGAGGTCCAGACCACGCTGGCGTCCAGCAGCCAGTAGCTGTCCTGGTCCAGGATCGAGGGGATCTCGAACATGTTGAACGACGAGCGGTACGACGCAGACGGGATGAAGGCGATCGAGCCGTTGTCGCCCATGTCGTGGCGATACGTCAGGCTGGCGGAGCCATTCCACTCCGGCGTGTTCTGGAACACGCGGCTGTCAGCGAAGTCACGGACCACCGGCGGCGTCGAGGTCAGGTCCAGGGCGCGGTACTCGTCGAACTCGGCCTTGGTGTAGCCCAGCGAGAAGTTGGCGAAGAGCTGCGACGTGAACGTCGCCTGGCCCTCGATTTCCGCGCCGTAGATGTGCGACTTGCCGACGTTCAGCACCTGGGAAGCGATCGAGGCGCCCACCGGGGTCTGCTGGGTGATCTGCTGATCCTTGTACTTGGCGTAGAACACGGCCGTGTTCAGGGACAGGCGGCGATCGAAGAAGTAGCCCTTCAGACCGCCCTCATAGCTGTCGACTTTCTCGGGGTCGAAACCATTGACCGAGCTCGGCGTCAGGATCGCGTCGGCGCGCATGTCGAAGCCGCCCGACTTGAAGCCCTGGCTGAACGAAACATAGGTCGAGACGTCCGGAGTGATCTCGTAGCTGACGCTGACCCGCGGGGTGAACTTCTCATAGGTGTCGGAGCTGGTGAAGTTCGAACGGACCAGGCCGGGGATGGCGGTCGGATTGCCGAACAGCGGGCTTTTGATGCCGGTGAAGTTCTGGCGGTAGACCTGACCGGTCTTCTTATCGCGGGTGTAGCGGCCGCCGACCGAGATCGAGAGCTGGTCGGTCACATCGTAGCTGATGTCGGCGAAGGCCGAGTAGCTCTTGGTGTCGACGGCGCCCGCCGTGGCGATGCTCAGGTTGGCCTGGCCGACGACGGTGTCGAAGGCGCCGGCGGCGGTGGCGTTCAGGTAGTAGAGGCCGAACACGCCCTGGACCCGGTCGCCGGTGTAGAGCGCCTGGAATTCCTGGGTGAACTGGTGGTCGTTGTAGCGCGCCGGAATGTCCAGCAGCGCCGCCGCCTCGGTGTCGAAATCGATCGTGCCTTCGGTCTCGCCGGCGCGGTAGGCCGTGATCGACTTGAAGGTCAGGGTGTCGGAGGCCTTCCATTCGCCGAGCAGCGAGACGCCGCGAGCCTCGACCTTGTTCTTGTCGCCCGAGCCGGCGCGGGTGTCATAGACGTCGTTCAGCACCGTGGCGGTGGGAATCGGCGCGCCCGTGGCCGTCAGGCCGGGGACCTCGCGGTGGCCGTGACGCGGGTTGGAGCGGTCGGTGACGATGTCGCCCGACAGCCGGAAGAACAGGCTGTCCGTCGGGGTCAGCTCGACGGTGGCGCGGGCCGCGACCACGTCCTTGTCGTAGTGCTCGGCGCCCGTGGTCAGGTTCTCGCCGAAGCCGTCGCGATTGAACGACGCCCAGGTGAGACCAAGGCCCACATAGTCGTTCACCCGGGCCTTGGCCGAGGCGATGAGATCCATCTGGTCGTAGGAGCCGTAGTTCCCGCGCAGCTTGATCTCGGGCTCACCCTCGATCTTGGCCGTCACGTACTTGATCGCGCCGCCGATGGTGTTGCGGCCGTACAGCGTGCCCTGCGGGCCGCGCAGAACTTCCAGGCGCTGGACGTCGAAGATGTCGAGCACCGCGGCCTGCGGACGGGCGACGTAGACGTCGTCGATGTAGAGGCCGACCCCAGGCTCGAAGCCCCAGAGCGGATCCTGCTGGCCGACGCCGCGGATGAAGGAGATCAGGGTCGAGTTCGAACCGCGCGCCACCTGGACGGTCAGGTTCGGGGTGGACTGTTGCAGGGTGGTGATGTCGACCGCGCCGGTGGCCGCCAGGCGCTCGCCGCTCACTGCGGTGACGGCGACGGGCACGTCCTTCAGGCTTTCCTCGCGCCGGCGGGCGGTCACGACCACCTCTTCCACACCGACTTCGTCGGCGGGCGCGGCCTGCGCGAAGGCGAGCGTGGGGACAACGGACCAGGCCGCGCCCGCAAGCAGGGCGGCTTTCACCAGCTTATTCATGTATTTCCTCCCGAAGACGCCTGAGGCGCCCCCCATGGGCGACCCGGAATCAACGATTTCACCACCAGGTGAATTAAGCGGGAGTGTTGCGGCATTCCGAGGCGACAAGCCAGCCGCTCGCCGCGTTGCCGCACGGTTTTTAATCAACTGATGAATTTACGACACAGTACCGCCGAAGCGGCTCAGGCCCGGCGGCGGACGATTTCCTCGAGGCCGGCGGCGCACCAGGCGTAGAGCCGCACCCGCACCGCCTCCAGGTCGGTCGACCGGCAGAGGCCGTCCGAGAGCTGGTCGATCCGGCCCGTCTCGGAGAGGGTCAGCATCATGGCGCCGGTGAGGAACTGGTAGGCCCAGTAGAGGTCGCGCAGCTCGGCGTCGGGCAGCGCGGCCTTCAGGGTGTCTACCAGCTGGTGAACCACCGGATCGAAGAAGCGGTGCATGGTCTCGCCGCCCCAGGCCGGCGTGTTGTTCACCAGGGCGACCAGCCGGAAGTAGTTTTTCCAGCCCTCGTCGTTGGTCATCGACCGCTCGATCAGTGGGCCGATGAACGCCTCGATGATCCCCTCGGTGGTCAGGCTGCCCGGCCGGCCGCCGACATAGGCCCGCATCGCCTCGAGCCGCGCCTCGTTCAGGATCTCGGCCCGGCGGGCGAAGACGCTGTCGAACAGCTCGCGCTTGGCGCCGAAGTAGTAGTGGATCAGGGCCGTATCGACGCCGGCCTCGGCCGCAACCTGGCGCACCGTGACGCCATAGAAACCGTGCCGCGAGAACAGCGCCTCGGCGGCGTCGAGGATGGACTGGCGCAGGTCAGGCCCCTGCCCCTTCGGCCTGCGTCCCCTGAGGGCGCCTCCCGCCTGTCCGACTGCGCGCGCCATCGCCTCCCCGCTACGCCATCGGCATCAGCTAGCACTGTTCGGGCGCGTTGACAGTCTGCGCGCTGGAGCCAAGCTTGAGAATAAAGATCGGGGGAAGCGAATGACCACGGCCAGCGCCGAGCGGCACCTGTCCATCGACGCCGTCCGCGGCATGGCTGTGCTGGGCATCCTGCTGATGAACATCGTCGGCATGGGCCTGCCGTCGTTCGCCTACATCAATCCGACCTATGCGGGCGGATCGACGGGCGCCGATTTCTGGGCTTGGGCGGTCAACAACGTCCTGACCGACGGCAAGATGCGGGCGCTGTTCACCATGCTGTTCGGCGCCTCGACGGTGTTGATCGCCGAGCGGGCGGAGCACGGGTCGGACCTGGGGCCGGCCGTGACGCACTACCGGCGCATGGGCTGGATGCTGCTGTTCGGCCTAGCGCACGCCTTCCTGTTCTGGTTCGGCGATGTGCTGGTGGTCTATGCCTTGGCCGGGCTGCTGATCTTCCCCTTCCGCAAGCTGACGCCTCGCACCCAAATGGTCATTGGCGTCACGATCCTGGTGGCGCTGCTGGCCAAGAACGTCTGGCAGGCCCAGGCGCTGGAAGCCCTTCACGCGGCGGCCACCGCGCCGGGCGCCTCCGCCGATGTGCTGAAGGCCTGGCGGGAAGCCTCCATCGCCCTGACGGCCCCGCCGGAATTCAAGGCGGCGGAGCTGGCGGGCTTTGGCGGCGACTTCATGTCGGCGCTGCAGGCCCGGGCCACCATGGTGACGCTGTTCTACCTCGTCCTGCTGCCGACCGAGATGTTCCCCGAGGCCCTGGGACAGATGTTCGTGGGCATGGCCCTGTTCCGCATGGGGTTCTTCACCCTGGGCTGGTCCACCCGGGCCTATGCGGCGCTCATCGGCTTCGGGTACCTGGCGTGCGTCCCGCTCACCGCCTGGCTCGCGGCGAACATCGCCCAGTCGAACTTTGACCCGCTGGTCCTGCACGAGCAGGAAGTCTGGCAGCAGACGACGCGGCCGTTCATCGGTCTGGCGCATGCCGCGGTGCTGCTGCTGATCGTGCGGGCCGGCGCCTTGAAGGGCCTCGTCGGCCTGTTCTCAGCCGCTGGCCGGATGGCCTTCAGCAACTATCTGGTGACCTCGATCATCACGAGCACGATCTTCTGCGGCTACGGCTTCGGTCTCTACGGCGAGCTGTCGCGGGCGGAACTCTTGTGGGTGGTGGCTGGCGTCTGGGTGTTCCTGCTGGTCTGGAGCAGGGCCTGGCTGGCCGCCTTCAACTACGGCCCCTTCGAGTGGGCCTGGCGCTCGCTGGTCCAGTGGAAGCCGCAGCCGATGCGCCGGGCGCCGAAGCCGGGGGTCGCTGCCGCCTAGGCGCCGAAGATCCAGCCGCCCGTCAGTGACGTCAGGCTCACGCCCACCAGGGTCATCTGGCCGCCACCGGTCATGCTGATGACCGTGTCGTCGCCCACCTGGGCCAGCGTGTACTGCGTGCCCGGGTCTAGTTGCACCCGATCGCCCTGGGCCATGCTGAAGTCGGTGACGCGGTCGATCCCGGCGTCGCCGAAGGTGTGGAAGACGTCCGCGCCGGCCCCGCCGGTGAGCGTGTCGCTGTCACGGTCCCCAGACAGCCAGTCGTTCCCCGCGCCACCGGACAGGACGTCGTCCTGCTGGCCGCCCCGCACGATGTCGTCGCCGGCGCCGCCGTTGCAGGTGTCTGCGCCCAGGTTGCCGTAGACGATGTCGGCGCCGTCTTCGCCCGCCAGGCTGTCGTTGTCCCTGCCGCCCACGACCCAGTCGTCGCCGGCCCCGCCCGAGGCGCTGTCGGCGCCGGCGTTGCCGTTGATGTCGTCGAACGCCGCGCCGCCCGTCAGGCTGTCGTTCCCCTCGTCGCCGCGCAGGTAGTTGGCCCCCTCGCCCCCTTCGACCGTATCGGCCCCGGCGCCGCCGAGCACCGTGTCCGCGCCCGCGTCGCCGAACAGTTCGTCGGCGCCGTCCGCCCCGCTGAGCGAATCCGCGCCCGCGTCGCCCACCAGGATGTCGGCCAGCGCGCCGCCCTGCAGGGTGTCGGCGTTCACGTCGCCGAACATCACGATCTTTTCGATGTTGGCCCAGGTTCCTCCACCCGCGCCGAGGCTGGCGTAGCTCAGCGACGCGGCCGCCGCGCTTGGCGGGGATAGCCAGAGTTCATCTTGGCCTTCTCCGCCGTCGACGAAGCTGAGCCCATCCCAGACGATGATGACGTCATCGCCGGCCCCGCCCATCAGCCGGTTGACGCCAGAGCCGCCATGCAGGGTGTCGTTGTCGGCCCCGCCGCTGAGAGCGTCGGCGCCCTCCATGCCCCACAGATCGTCATCGCCAGCGCCCCCGTCCAGGGTATCGGCGCCGTCGTCGCCATCCACGATGTCGTCGCCCCCGCCGGCGTCCACCGTGTCAGCGCCCGAGCCGGCCGCGATGGTGTCGGCCCCGTCGCCGCCATCGATCCGGTCGTCGCCGCCGCGCGCCATCACATAGTCCGCCCCCACCCCGGCCGAGATGACGTCCCGGACGGCCACGCCGGCGAGGATGTCGGCGCCGGGAGAGCCCGCCTGCGTCAGGGTCAGGCTCGCCTCGTTCCATGACCACGAGGCCGCCTGAGTTCCATCGGACTGCGGCCCGCCATAGAGATGCTGGACGGCCAGTACGTCCAACGTCCCCAGTCCCGTCGCCGGCCCGCCGGTCGGGTTGTAGGTCATGACGGTGTGAGCGAGGTCGTCCAGCGTCCGATCCAGCAGAACGTCGCCTTCGAACGGATGCTTGAGGCCGATGGCGTGGCCGATCTCATGGGCCAGGATGTCGAAGCTGGCGTGGCCGATGGCGATGAAGATGTCGCCGCCGAACGGCTCCTCCCAAGCCCCATCGCTGAAATCGAGCACGTACGGCAGGTAGGCGAACCCCACGCCCCGCTCGCTGTCCACGGGCGCATAGGCGAAGTCATAAAGCCCGAAGCGGATGTCACCCTGGCCGGCCGGGACCTCGATGAACGTCAGGCCGCTGACATCGCCCCAGGCCGCGAGCGCCTGGCGCGCGGTCGCCTGTTCGGCGACGCTGAACGCCTGGAAGCTGGCGAGGAAGGCGTCGCTGTACGCCCCAGCGAAATAGGACGCCGCGGCGGCGTCGAACGAATAGGTCACGAAGGCGGGCCTGCCCGAGACGTTCACGCCATTCCAGGAATAGCCGGACAGCAGCGCGTCATGTGTGTCGACACTCGGCACGCGCTTACGCCCCCCAACACAAATCGGGCGCGGCGACTGTCGATCGCGCCCTGCTCCCCCCGGAGGCGGTGGACTTCAACTTGCGCGGTCAAGCTTGGCAAGCGAGCTCACCCGGCGCGGGAATAATTCAGGCTAGGGCAGGTCCGCCAGGCCGGCGATACGCGCCAGGGCGCCGATGTCGAAGGCGCCCGCCAACACATCCGCGACCTCGTCGAGCGCGGCGTCCACGACGGCGCCATAGTCGCCGACGCGCGAGGTGGCGCCCAGCTCGGCCAGAAACGCCGCGCGGGCGGGGGCGGCGGCGAACAGGCCGTGGACGTAGCAGCCGGCGACCCGACCATCCGGCGAGCGTGCGCCATCATGGCCCCCGCCCGCCAGGGTGAGGAACGGCCGCCCTGTTCCCGTGGTCCGACCCACGTGCATCTCGTAGCCGTGGAAAACCGCGCCGTTCAGCGCCCCGGTCACCGGCCGCAGCACCTTCTCGCCCGTCAGGACCGTCTCGATGTCCAGCAGTCCCAGGCCCGCCGCAGACCCCGGCGGCCCCTCGACGCCGTCGGGGTCCGACACGCGCGCGCCCAGCATCTGATAGCCGCCGCAGATCCCCAACACCCGGCCGCCGCGCCGTAGGTGGGCGGCGAGGTCGATGTCCCAGCCCTGGCCGCGCAGGAAGGCCAGGTCGGCGAGCGTCGCCTTGGTCCCGGGCAGGATCACGACGTCCGCGTCGCCCGGCAGCGCCTGGCCGGGGGGCACGAAGCGCAGGTCCACCTCCGGCTCGCCCCGTAGTGGGTCGAAGTCGTCGAAGTTCGCGATCCGCGACAGCATCGGCACGGCGATGGTCACCCGGCGACGCTCGCTCGCGGCTGGGCGCTCCAGCGCCACGGCGTCCTCGGCCGGCAGGCGGGCGGCCGCGGCCAGCCACGGCGCCATGCCCAGGTCGGCCCAGCCGGTGCGGGCCACGATATCGGCGCGGCCGTCGTCGAACAGCCGGGGATCGCCGCGGAACTTGTTGATCAGGAAACCGTGGATGCGGTCGCGGTCGGAGCCGTCCAGCACGGTGTACGCGCCCACCAGGCTGGCGATCACGTGGCCGCGGTCGATGTCGCCGACCAGCACCACAGGCACATCGGCGGCGTGGGCGAAGCCCATGTTGGCGATGTCGCCGGTCCTCAGGTTGGTCTCCGCCGGACTGCCGGCGCCTTCGACCAGCACGAGGTCGGCCTCGGCGGACAACTGGCGGAAGCTTTCAACCACGGCCGGCAGCAAGCTGGCCTTGCGGTCCTGATAGGCGGCCGCCTGCCAGGTCCCCTCCACGCGCCCGCGCACCACCAGCTGGGCGCCGGTGTCGGACTGCGGCTTCAGGAGGACGGGGTTCATGTGGACGCTGGGCGCCACGCGGCAGGCCAGCGCCTGCAGCGCCTGGGCCCGGCCGATCTCGCCGCCGTCTGCGGTGACCGCGGCGTTGTTCGACATGTTCTGCGGCTTGAAGGGCCGGACGCGCAGGCCCTGGTTCGCAAACAGACGGCAAAGGCCAGCGACCAGCACCGACTTGCCCACGTCTGAGCCGCAGCCCTGCAGCATCAGCGCGGCCATGTCAGGCTGGCCCTACGTAGTCGACGATCGCCTCGCGGCCGGCGCCGAGGATCGACGCCTCCACCTCGAACACTTCGCGCAGCAGGGCGGGGGTGAGGGTCTGCGCCGTCGCCCCGAACGCCACGAGGCGTCCCTCCCGCAAGGCCATCAGATGGGTGGCGTGGCGCGCGGCCAGGGTCAGGTCGTGGATGGTGGCGACCACCAGCCTGCCATCCTCCACCGCCAGCCGCCGCAGGCGGCCGACGGTGTCCAGCCGGTGGCGTGGATCCAGGCCGGAGATCGGTTCGTCGGCCAGCAGGACCTGCGGGTCGCCGACCAGGGCGCGGGCCAGCATGGCGCGGGCCAGCTCGCCGCCCGAGAGCGTGGTGGCGGCCTGGAACCGGTGGGCGACGAGGTCGCAGGCCTCGATGACCTGGGTCAGTCGCGGCTCGAAGCCCCCCGGCAGGCCGCCGAAGGCCGGAAGCTGCGGCGTCAGGCCCAGGGCCACCAGCCGCTCCATCGAGATTGGCCACTCGGCGCGGAGGCTCTGCGGTAGGTAGGCCCGGCGCTTCGCCAACTCGCGGCCTTCGAAGGCCAACACCGGGCGGCCATCCAGAGCCACATCACCTGCATCGGGCTTCAGCAGGCCGGCCAGGCAACGCAGCAGGGTCGACTTGCCCGCTCCATTCGCGCCGATCAGGGCCACGAACATGCCGCCCGCCAGCGTCGCGGAGACGCCATCGACGATGGCGCGGCCGCCGCGCCGGACGGTGACCTCGCGGGCGACCAGCGCGGTCATGGCGCGACCTTCCGCAAGCGGATGACCAGCCAGAAGAAGAACGGCGTGCCGATCAGGCTGGTGATGACCCCCAGCCGCAGCTCCGAACTCGTATGCAGCACCCGCGTGCCGATGTCGGCCAGCAGCAGCAGCGCCGCGCCGAACAGGGCCGACGGCAGCAAGGTGCGGCTGGGCTGGTAGCCGACGAAGGGCCGCACCAAGTGGGGGGCGATCAGGCCGATGAAGCCGATGGAGCCGGTGACCGAGGTGGCCGCGCCGACCGCCAGGCCGACGCCCAGCAGGGCCAGCACCCGCGTCCGGTCCAGGTCGATCCCCAGGCTGGCCGCCTGTTCTTCGCCCAGCGCCAGGGCGTCGATGGCGCGGCCGAGGGTCGAGAGGATGAACAATCCGGCGACGATGAACGGCCCGGCCAGGAGGATGTGGTCCCAGCTCTTCTGCGAGAGCGACCCCAGCATCCAGATGCTCATCTCGAAGGCGGCATAGGGGTTGGGGGCGAAGTTCAGCGCCATGGCCAGGAAGGCGGCCATCAGTCCCGAGACCGCCGAACCGGCCAGGATCAGGCTGAGCGTGCCGCCGCGTCCCAGGGCGAAGGTCAGGGCGCCGGCCCCCAGGGCGCCGGCCAGGCCCAGCAGCGGCGTCGCCAGGCTGAAGGTCGTGGCCAGGCTGAAGTAGATCGACACGACCGCGCCCAGGGCCGCGCCGCTGGAGACGCCCAGCAGGCCGGGCTCGGCCAGCGGATTGCGCAGCAGGCCCTGCAGCACGGCGCCCGAGAGTCCCAGCGCCGCGCCGACCAGGATCGCCAGCACCGTGCGCGGCAGACGCAGCTCGACGACCACGAGACGGGCCAGGTTCGCGTCGGACGAGAACAGGCCGTCGAGGATCTGGTGCGGACTGATGTTGACCCGGCCCAGGAACAGCGACGCCCCCGCCGCGACCGCTAGCACCAGGATGGCCAGCAGGCTCATCGGCAGGCTGCGGCGCGTCATCGGCCGCCCCCATCGCGAGACGGCAAGGCGTCCAGTTGCCGGCGCAGGTCGACGGCCGCCTTGGCCGACTGCGGCAGGCCGCAGTTGAAGGCCGTCTCGGGGTAAGCGATCCGCCGCCCGGCGAAGACGCGCCGGACCACCCTGTGCCGGCCTTCCTCGCTCTGCAGCAGCGGCCGGCCGTCGCCGCCGAACAGCAGGGCGTCGGGCCGGGCCTCAAGCAGGCGCTCGACGTCGAAGCTCGTGTAGATCGGGCCGGGCCGGGCGGCGATGTTGACCGCTCCCGCGGCCGTGATGATGCGGTTGGCGAAGGTGTCGGTCCCCGGCACGGTCGCGCCGCCGTCCCAGGCGACAACCCGGACCGGCCGCGCGGGTGGACGCGCCGCGAGGCGCGCAAGCCGCGCGTCCATCTGGCGGATCAGGACCTCGGCGCGGGCCGGCTCGCCCACCGCCGCACCGACCTGGCGCAGGTTTCGGCGGACATCGTCGAAGGTCCGCGTGCTTTTCACCTCGACGATCGGAGCTCCGACCTCCTTCGCGAGCCGGCGGGTGACGGCCAGCGAGAAATCCCCGGTAAGGATCAAGTCCGGCCGGAACTTGATGATATCCTCAGGCGTGCCGTAGTTGACCGCAACGCCGTCGGCTGCGCCCGGGAACAGAGCCTTGGCGCCGTCCCTAGCGAGGTAGGTCACGGCGGCGACGCGCTCCTTGGGCACGAGCTGCAGCACCAACAGGTCGGTGCATTGGTTCATCGAGAGAATCCGCTGCGGTTTCGCCGCGGCCATCCCTGGAAGGACGGCCGCGGCGAGTGCGATCGCGGCGATGCGCAGGGCGCGTCTCATCGACGTCGGTTCACCCTCAGAACTTGACCCGCGCACCCACGGCGGCCGTGCGGCCGGGGGTCGGGAACCCGAAGACTTCGTAGTAGTCCTCGTCCGTCAAGTTCTCGAGGCGTCCGAACAACTCGACGCCGTCGGAGAGGTCGTAGCTGGCCGACAGGTTCACCAGGGTGAAGGATGGCAGCACCACCTTGCCGGCGTTGGCGCCGGTGGCGGGCTTCACGTCCGGCAGCGAAGCCGGGAACGGCGTGTTGATGCCGGAGAAGTTCGAGTCCAGCTGGCGGCCGTTGTAGCGGACGTTCAGGTTCAGCGTGGCCCGGCCGTCCAGCGGCTTCCAAGTGACGTTCGCGCTGCCGATGTGCGGCGCGCGCCGGATCTCCTCCAGCCCGTTCTCCTTGGCGTCGAGGTCGGTGTAGCTGCCGGAGACGGTGAGTTCGGGCAGCACCTCGACGGCTCCGAACAGCTCGAAGCCGCTCTGTTTTGAATCGAACTCGCGGTTGCAGCTGGTGCTGGTCCCGAGGGGGGGCGCCGGGCACGCGGCCGGCAAACCCGCGCCACCGAAGTACGAGAAGATCTCGTTCTCCAGTGTGGCGTCGAAGTAGGTGGCGCCGAAGGTGACCCGGCCCTCCCAGAAGGTCAGGTCGGCGCCCACTTCCCAGCCCTCGGACTTCTCGGGCTTCAGGTCGGGATTGCCGCGGAAGGGGAACGGGCCGGTGGCGTTGAAGCCGAACAGCTCGGTCTGCGACGGGTTCTTGATCCCCGTGCCACCGGCCGCGCGCAGTCGGATCGTGTCACTGATCCGATAGAAGCCTTGCAGCTTCCAGGTCGTGGCGTTCTCGAAGAAGTCGTTGTCGTCGTGGCGTACCGCCCCGCCCACGCCCGCGACCTCGCCGATCTGCAGGTCGTATTGCGCGACCAGTCCGGTGTTCTTGATCGAACGCCGCGTGGTGTCGGCGCCGGCGCTGGGCGGCGAGGTGTTCTGGAAGGTCTCCTTCTCCCAGTCGACCGCCCCGGCAATGAGGTGGGTCAGTTCGCCCGTCTCCAGCCGGTAGCTGGTGACATAGGAGGCCTTTGTGCGGACCCCGTCGTTGCCGCCGGACCGCCGCCGGGCACTGTAGCTCCTGCGCTCGGCGTCCACGCCTTGGACCGACGCGCTGTGGCTCCAGGCGCCGTCCAGCAGCTTCAGGTCGGCGCCGCCAAACCAGGTGAGACTCTTGGCGTCATAGTAGGTTCCGGGGCTGTCGATCACGCCGCGACCGAAGCTGGAGTTGTTGGTCTCGGCGTGGGTGTCGGTGTAGCGTAGAATGCCGCGCAGCGTCAGAGTCTCGCTGGCTTGGTAGCCGGCCTTGGCGGAGAACGACTGCAGCTGCGAGCCCACCTTGCGGTTCCCGCCCGGCAGGGTCTGGGTGACGTAGCCGTCGGTCGACTGGACGTCGGCGTTCAGGACGATGTCGAAGGGCCCGTGGACCGCCGCGTAGCGCGCGGCGCCGCCCAAGGTCCCGTGCGTGCCGAACTCCACGCGCATCCGGCCGCCCGGCGCCTCCTGCGCTGTCGGGGTGATGTAGTTGATGACACCCGCGATGGCGTCGGACCCGTAGAGCGCGCTCTGGGCGCCGCGCAGGATTTCGATGCGGGCCACGTCGTCGGCCAGCAGGGTCGCGAAGTCGTACTCGCCGAAGAATGGGTCGGACGCCTCGATGCCGTCGATCAGGGTCAGGACGTGGTTGGCCTCGCTGCCGCGCACCCGCACCTGGGTCTGGCCCCCGACGCCGCCGGTGCGGCTGACCGCGAAACCCGGCACGTCGCGCAGCACGTCGGAGACGACGCGGACCTGCCGGTCCTCCATCTGCTGAGTGGTGATGACGGTCACCGACGAGCCGATCTTGTCGGCGTCGACGCCATCGGCGGCGCGGGTGCCGGTGACGATCACCTCGTCGACCGCTGAACCGTCAGCGGCGAAGGCGGGTTGGCTGATGAGCAGCGCGGCGACGCCGGCGCTGAATAGGTAGTTTCTGGGCATCGAAATGGCCCCCTCTGTCCGCGTCCCAACGACTTGGCTGAGGGCCTCCCGCGACGCACCGCGCCATAGGTCGACGGGCCGGCGGGCGTGGACGCTTGGCAGCCCCGCCCGGTCGGTCGAAACGGCCCTCCGCCGTTTCACGTCGTCGCTCAGACGGAGATCCGCGCCCTGGAGGTCCACTGCCCCAAAGCTCGAGCGACACGCACCGACCGGTTTCCTGGCTCGCGGATCGTCGCGTCATGCGCTCGCCTTCCCAGATCCGAAGACCCAGTGGCCGGCAGGGAAACGTCCCCTGCCCGTCGCATGCGCTCACCGCTCACAGTTACAGGGATAGCTGCAGATCAGGCGGACCCTACTGCATTCCCGTTTAAGCCCGAGGGCTTCGGCGCGCTAAGCGCCACGGCCCGCCGGAGCACGCCATGACACGCGCGCTCCTTGGCGGGCTTTGACCCGCTTGTCCATGGCCTTTGGGGGTCACCCGGCGGCGCCCTCGTTCGGCGTCCGCCAGGTCGCGCGCCCTACTTCGGCTTCTCCAAGGTGGGCCACTTCACGCCCAGTTGGTCGAGGTAGGTCGGGTGCTTGGTCTCGTCGTAGTACTGGGCTCGCATCGCCGGACGGAATTGGGCCATGACGTCGGCGTTGATCTCAATCGAGGGCTGATCCTTCTCAGAGATCATCGGGACGTATCGCTCGTCCTTGTTCTGAACCTTGGCGAAGTAGTCCTTGGCCGCCGTCCGCAGGTCGGGCCGGGTCAGCAGGTCCAGGGTGGTCATGGCGATGACCTTGGCGCCGGCCACCACGCCGTCGTGGGCGATGGGCGTGGCCATGGAGATGGCGTTCATCCAGCTGTGGCCGGCCAGGCCGGGGATGTTGGACGGGTAGTTCACGGTGATGGTGGGCACGGTCCAGGAGATGTCGCCGATGTCGTCGGACCCGCCGCTCTCGGGCTTCTCGACCGGCGGCTCCAGCTTCTTGAGCTCTGTGGACAGGCCGTCCAGCTTCTCGGCCTTCACTTCCTTCTGCACCGCCTTGGCGAAGGCCTGCTGGTCGGCGGTCCATTTCGGCAGGCCGACGGCCTGGATATTGGCGTAGGCCGCCTCGGCGATCGGCTTGTTGAAATGGCGGGGCGCCGCCGTGCCCAGGATGCGGCGCTCGACCGTGGTGTCGGTCATCGTGGCTGCACCGTCCGCCACCTTGTTGCCCATGGCGTAGAGGTCGGCGATGCGCTTGAAGTCCTGCTCGCGGTAGAAGTACCAGACCTTGGCCACCTGGGGCACGACGTTGGGCTGGTCGCCGCCGTCGGTGATCACGTAGTGCGACCGCTGTTCGGGGCGGATGTGCTCGCGCCGGAACTCCCAGCCGATGTTCATCAGCGAGACCGCGTCCAGCGCCGAGCGGCCCATCCAGGGCTTGCCGGCCGAGTGCGCGGACGCGCCGCGGAAGGTGTACTCCACCGACACCAGGCCAGTTCCCGACGGCTTGCCCCAGGTCGTGGACAGATTGTCGCCCACATGGGTGAACAGCACCGCATCGACGTCCTTGAACACCCCGGCGCGAACCATGAAGGCTTTCCCAGCCACGAGCTCCTCGGCGACGCCCGGCCAGAGCATCAGGGTCCCGGCGATGCCCTCCTTCTCCATGATGTCCTTCACGGCCAGAGCGGCCACGACGTTCACCGCGTTGCCGGAGTTGTGCCCCTCGCCGTGCCCAGGCGCGCCTTCGACCATCGGCTTTCGCCAGGGGATGCCGGGCGTCTGCGAGGCCTTTGGGATGCCGTCGATGTCGGAACCCAGGGCGATGGTCGGGCCGCCGCTCTTATGGGTCCAGGTGGCGACCCAGCCGGTCGGCAGGCCGGCGACCCCGCGCGTCACGGTGAAGCCGTTCTTTTCCAGCACTTCGGTGATGTACTTCGAGGTCTCGACCTCCTGGAACGCCAGCTCGCCGAAGCTGAAGATCTTGTCGTTCATCTGCTGGGCCAGCTTGGCGCGGGCCTGGACGCCGGCCACGGCCTGCTTCTTCAGCGCGGGAAGCGGCGCGGCGGCGAGCGCCGAGGTGGAAAGCAACAGCGCGGCAAGCGCGACCGGCAGGCCCAGGGTCTTCATCTTCGGTGATCCACCTTCTTCGACGGCCATCAATAGCCAGGGTGAG
>Ga0255338_1001711_pt1 | contig 38528 bp, 38 predicted proteins | sample MeOH1_35cm_T4_19_FD_203715 | JGI IMG/M metagenome (GOLD analysis project Ga0255338, IMG submission 203715) | Sandy soil microbial communities from University of British Columbia, Vancouver, Canada - MeOH1_35cm_T4_195 | ecosystem: Engineered > Artificial ecosystem > Sand microcosm > Unclassified ...
CGACGACCCGCTTGGTCTCCACCGGCGGGTACGACCCGGTGAGGCGCTGCCAGGTGCCGATCTGCATCGCGACCATCTGCGCCGGGCGCACCGGCTGCCACCCGCCGCCGGTGTCGACCTCGAATCGGTACTCCGCCGGCTGGGAGCCGAAGGTGCGCCCGAGCACGCCGTTGAGCCGCAACCCGGCGTAGAACGCACGGTCGTCGCCGAGGGTGCGGCCGGTCCCCCCGGGTCCGCTGTCGAACCCGGTGACGGTCTTGTAGCCGCCGATGTGGTCGAACCACGGGTACGGCTGGTCGGTGCCACCCGGCACGTCGTCCACGCACAGGTCGACACACAGGCACGGACCGACGTTCTCCCGATCGGCCTGGCGACCCCGCGAGCGCGGCTCCTGCAGCAGCACCCCGGTCGGCCCGTCCACACGGAAGTAGACGTCCGGGCCGGCGACCAGCTCGATGTTGATCGACGGCGACCAGGGCGTCCGCCTGAACGCGTCAGGGGTGTAGTCGATGCGGAAGTGGCCGCTCGGGTCGGTCACCGCGCTGCCCAGCGGGTCGTCCTGCAGCCAGTCGACGTCGACGGCGCTGACCTTCACCCCCGGCACCCCGATCTTCGTGTCGCACACGCGCACGTGACCGCAGATCGACCACCAGCCGAGCCGGCCACGAAGGCCGCACCAGAGGCGGGACGGGATGTCGTAGGACCAGGCGGCGTCGTAGCCACCCTCCCGCTCCCGCCACTGCGGCGCCAGCGTGGTCAGCGTGAACGACAACGGCTTCGGCGGCACCTTGTGGCCGGTCATCGTGCCGCAGAAGACGTCGACGTCGAGCGCCTCGCCGTCGTACCGGTCGGAGAGCTCGACCCGGAAGACGCCGTCCTCGCCGACCACGCCCTCCCCCAGCAGGTCGGCGGCCCGCGCGTCCGCGGCCGACTCCTCGAGGACCGCCGAGGTCTGCTTCGGGTCAGCCGCCGCGTCGCGGCTGACCGCGCCGGAGGTGCTCGCCACCAGTCGGATGGTCGCCCCGACGAGCGGTTCGGAACATTCGTCACAGAGAAGGCCGACGAGCCGGCCGGTCAGTACGTAGGACATGGTGTGCTCCTCGCGTCGCGCCATGCCCCCCGTTGAGCACTGGCGAACTCAAGGAGCGAACCGTTGCTCCGCCTGATACGGCCCCGGCCGGCCGCTCTCAGTCCGGAAAGGCGACGTGCACGTCGCGCGGTGCCGGCGCACCGGTGCCGGTCTCCACCAGCGACTTCAGGCTCATCAGGTACGTCGCCCACTTGGTGCTGCAGTGGTGCATGAACTCCACCGGCTCCCGCCAGCCCTGGTGCTTGAACAGCACGATCGTGTACTCGCCGTCCTGACGCAGCTGCCAGTCGACGGTCGTGCCGACCCACTCCTCCGGGCCGTCGACGACCTTCCACGTGACTCCCTCGGCCGGCCGGTTCTCGACGACCTCCATGTCGAAGCCACCGGGCGGGAACCGGAACTCGATCACCCCGCCGACCTCGGTGCTGCCGGTCGTGTCGTCGGTCCACCAGCCCGACAGGCCGTCGATCGTGGTCAGCGCGTCGTAGACCTTGTCCGGGGACGAGTCCTTGACGCCGATCCTGTGAAGAATGTCCACCATGTCCTACTCCTTGGGGTTGTGTTCGTTCTCTTGGTCGTGTTCGTTCGTCTGTCGCTGAGCGCGCTCGATGGCCTCGGCGATGCGCTTGATCCGCCGCAGCCGGGCATCCCAGGTCGATCCCACGTCGGCGAGCTGGGCTGCCGCACGTGCCAGTTGTCGCTCGTCCACCTCGTACCGCACCTCCCTCCCGGCCGGCCGGGCATGGACCAGGCCGACGCGATCGAGCACCGCGAGGTGCTTCGCGACGGCCTGCCGGGTGACCGGCAGCCGCTGGCTGAGCGTCGTGGACGTCCCGCCGCCGTCGGTCACCAGGAGGTCGAGCATCCGCCGCCGGGTGGGATCCCCGATCGCGGACCACAGGTCGTCGTCGACCGCGAGGGCCATCACGACACCAGCCGGCCGACGTACTGGCCGAGCCGCGGGATGAAGTAGTCCCAGCCCTCGCTGTGCTCGCGGTAGGCCTCCTCCAGGACGGCGACCTCCCAGCCGCGCTCGCGGAAGCCGGTCTCGGTCATCCGCACCCGGGTGCCCTCCCCTGACGGCTCGAGCTCGAAGGTCACCAGCAGCGAGTTGTCCGGCCCGGGCACGTCTCCGGCCTCGTAGACCCAGCGGAACGAGAACAGCCACGGCGGACGGGCCTCGACCACCGTCATCGGCACGACCATGACCTCCTCGGGGGCGGGCCGGTGGAAGACCAGGTGGCCCGCGGCGCCGGCGGTCGCCTCGACCACGGCCTCGTCGGGCCACCACTCCTTCAGGTGCTCCGGACTGCTGACCACCTCGAAGACGACCTCGGGCGACGCGTCGACGTGGATCTCGCGTTCGATGCTTCCGTACTCCATGCGGTTCCGGCCTCCTGCAACGTTTGGTTGCACATGACCGTAGCCCCTCGAGCCCGATCACGCAACCCTTGGTTGCAGGTTCGCCGCAACCGGCGGTCCTCAGTCGCGTCCGGGGCGATCCCCTCCCCCCGCCGGGCGCCGCGCCCGCCTTCCACTTGAAACGGAAGGGAATCTTCCGCTATGCTTAGTCAACGGAACAGATCGTTCCGCATTGATCGAAGGAGCAGGACATGACGAACTCGGGCTGGACCGTTCTGGACCTCGCACACAACGCCCTGCGCGCCGCCGTCGCCGCGGTGGACGCGGACCAGTGGACGCTCCCGACGCCGTGCTCGGCGTGGACGGTGGCCCAGGTCTTCCAGCACGCGCTCGGCGACCAGCAGGCGTACGCCGGGTCGCTGACCGGAGCCGGCTTCCCCGAGGACAACCCCTTCGCCCCCTCGGGTGTGCTCGCTGGCGACCCGGTCGAGACCCTCGAGCGGGCTCTCACCGCGACCGCGGCGGCGTACTCCGCCGTCCCGGTCGACGACCCTGCCGTGGCGGTCCCGCTGCCGCACGGTCCCCTGCACGCCCGGGTCGCTGCCGGTGCCGCGGCGCTCGACGCCGCCGTGCACGGCTGGGACCTCGCGGTGGCCACCGGCCGCCGGCCGCTGCTCGACGACGGCCTGGCCGGCGAGCTGCTGGCCGTCGCCGCGGAGATCGTCGAGCCGGTGCGCGCCTTCGCGTTCGCGCCGGCTCTCCCCACCGTCGCCGCGGACGGCCCGACGGCGACCCTGCTGAAGTTCCTCGGCCGCGATCCGGCCTGGTCGCCGACGCCCTGACCGGCGCCCTGACCGGCGCCCTGACCGGCGCCCGTCACGCCCTCGGCAGCCGGTCCCGCGTGTGCCCCCGGGCACACGCGGGACTGTCCGTTGTCGCCACTTCGTCCCGGCATTCTCGATAGGGTCGCCCTCATGGAGATCCCGGTTTACGACCTCAATGACGGCACCGAGCTGCCCGCTGTTGGTTTCGGTACGACGGGCCTGCAGGGCGCTGACGGCCTCGAGGCGATCCTGAGCGCGATCGGCGCGGGCTACCGCCTGCTCGACACCGCGGTCAACTACGGCAACGAGATGACCGTCGGTGAGGCGGTCCGGCGCTCCGGCGTACCCCGCCCCGAGTTCCGCGTCACCAGCAAGCTGCCCGGCCGGCACCACGCCTACGACGACGCCATCGTGTCCACCCACGAGTCGCTCGGCCGGCTCGGCCTGGAGCACATCGACCTGCACCTGATCCACTGGCCCAACCCCAAGCGCGACCTGTACACCGAGGCATGGCGTGCCCTGGTCGACCTGCAGCGCGACGGCCTGGTGATCAGCATCGGCGTCTCGAACTTCACCGCCGAGCACCTCGACCGGATCATGGACACCAGCGGCGTCGTGCCGGCGGTCAACCAGATCGAGATGCACCCGTACTTCCCGCAGGAGGAGCTGCGCGCGGTACACGACTCGCTCGGCATCCGCACCGTGGCGTGGAGCCCGCTGGCCAAGGCCAAGGCGCTCTTCGAGGAGGAGCCGGTCCGCAACGCCGCCGAGCACCACGGCGTCTCGCCCGCCCAGGTCGTGCTGCGCTGGCACTTCCAGCTCGGCGCGGTGCCGATCCCGAAGTCGACCGTGTCCGAGCACCAGCTCACCAACGGCGACATCTTCGACTTCGAGCTCTCCGACGACGAGGTGGCGGCCATCACCGGGCTCGGCCGCGAGGACGGCCGGCTGTTCAACGGCGACCCGGACGAGCACTACGAGATGTGACGACGCGGGCCATCACGGGCCTGTCCGTCCGGTGCGACACCGTCGCTACCATCGGCCCGTGATCCGCACGCGCTTCGCTCCCCTGGCCCTGGTCCCCCTGCTCCTCGTCGCGGCCGGCTGCGGCGGTGGTGACGGCAAGGTCACCGGCACGACGACCGCCCAGGGCCAGTGCAGCTACCCCTCCGACGGTGCGACGCCGGCGCGCAAGGTCAAGAAGCCGCCGTCGGCGCTGCCCAAGGACCTGCCGACGTCGATCACGATCACCACCAACGACGGCGACATCCCGGTCACCCTCGACACGTCGAAGGCACCCTGCGCCGTCAACTCGCTGGTCTCGCTGGCCAAGCAGGGCTACTTCGACCGGACACCGTGCCACCGGCTCACCACGCAGGGCTACTTCGTGCTCCAGTGCGGCGACCCGACCGGCACCGGGCGCGGCGGTCCCGGGTACACGTTCGCCGACGAGCTCGTCGACAACGACCCCCGACTGCAGCCGTGCGGCGTGCAGTCCGGGAAGGACTACTGCACCTACAACGCAGGCACTGTGGCGATGGCGAACATCGGGCCGGACACCAACGGCTCGCAGTTCTTCCTGGTGTACGGCAACTCGCAGTTCCCGCCGGACTACACGGTCCTGGGCAACATGGACGCCGCCGGGCTCAAGGTCGTCAAGGAGATCGCCGCGAACGGCGTGGGGACCGAGAACGGCATGGGACCCGGCGACGGCTCACCCAAGGACCCGGTGATCATCGCGGGCGTGAAGTAGTCAGCCGGTCACGGCCGACGCCGCCACCATCTCCACCGGCGACGGCAGCGCGATCGTCCGGCTGACCGTGCAGATCCGGTCGCGCGAGCGCTCGATCGCGCTCTGCAGGACCCCTCGCGCGGCGTCGCCGGCCTCACCGGCTGGGAACTTCACGTCGAGCACGACCCGCAGGTTGGTCAGGTGGTTGCCGTCCTCGTCGCGGACCTTGTCGCCCTCGATGTGCACGTCGAAGGACTCCGGCGCCGACCGCTTGCCGGTGATGTAGTCGACGTCGATCGCCGCGCAGCCGCCGAGGGCGGCGAGCAGCAGCTCCACCGGGGTGAAGTCGGGGTCGTCGCCCTCGCCGATCGGCAGCACGCCCCCGCGCCGGTTGGTCGCCTTGTACCGGTGCTCCCCGATCCGGGTGAGCTCAACGGTGCGCAGGCTGTCCCGGGGCGCCTCGGGGACGGTTCCGGGAAGGGGTCCGGTGGTGGCGTCAGTCATGACGACAGCCTGCCACGGTCCGACAGACCGCCGGTGGCTACTGGCCGGCGAGGCAGCCCTGGAAGAAGTCGTACGACGTCAGCTGGCCGTACTGCCGCTCGAGCTCCTTGACCAGGATGTTGTCGGCGACCTCGTTGGTCGATCCCCGGGTGACCGTGTTGCCGTCGACGGAGTAGGTGGTCCGGTAGATGTCCCAGGCCGGCACGACCCCGATCGGCTCGTGGGCCCGCGCCTCGGTCACCGCGAAGCCGTCCCCGACGCACTCGACGGCGGTGGGGGACGACTGGACGTCGGTCGCGATGAACCCGAAGACCGGCCTGCCCTCCGCGGTGAGCTCGTCGAGCTGCCCGTCGGCGTACCCGAACAGCCGGGCCTGGAAGCCGCCACGGGTGTGCGGGGGCTTCACCAGAAGGAGCTGGCCCGTGCGCCCGGGCAGGTCGACGACCGACACGTCCGTCGCGGTCAGCCGGATCCCCTGGTCGAGCTCGACCCGGGCCGCCACGGTGGTGGTGCCGCCGGCCCGGTCGGCCAGGTCTGCGAAGAGCACCACTCCGCACGCGTCCGACCCCGTCCCGCGCAGCACGGACTCCGGGGTCCCGTCGCCGTCGAGGTCGACGTCCGCCATCAGCTCCGCGTCCTGACGGACCTGGGCGGTGACGCACGCCGCGGTCCGGTCCGGCGTGGCACCGCCGGCCCGGTCGGGGCTGTCGGGGGTGCCGTTGCTCCCGCAGCCCGCCAGCACGAGCACCGTCAGGAGCCCGCCGGCGAGCCGCGACCCGAGTCGTTGCGTCATGTGCCCAAACTATCGGCCCCGACGTACGGTGTCCTGCGTGCCCAGCCTGCTGCTCGACGAAGCCCGCACCCGTTTCGACCTCCTCACGATCACGGCGTACAACGTCACGCTGGACCTTCGCGGAGAGCTGACCTTCCCGAGCCGCACCGTGATCGACCTGGTCTCCCGGGGTGGCGACACCTTCCTCGACCTGAAGGCGGTGTCGCTGTCGTCGATCAGGCTCGACGGGGCCGACCTGCCGGTCGAGGCGTGGGCCGACGGCCGTTACCCCCTTGCGCTGCCGCCGGGCGAGCACCGCGTCGAGGTCGACGCCGTGATGGGCTTCCGCCACGACGGCGAGGGCCTGCACCGGGCGACCGACCCGGCCGACGGGCGGGCGTACGTCTACCAGATGAGCTTCATGAGCGCGGCCCCGTCGGTCTTCGCCTGCTTCGACCAGCCGGACCTCAAGGCGCCGTACACACTGCACGTCACGGCCCCGGCCGAGTGGCTCGTGACCGCCAACGAGGCCGGGGTCGAGGTCGAGGCGGGCCGGTGGGAGTTCGCGCAGACCCAGCCGCTGTCGACGTACTTCGTGACCCTCGTGGGTGGGCCCTACCACCAGATCGCCGACCAGCACGACGGCATCCCGCTCCGGCTGCTGTGCCGGTCGTCGATGGCGGCCGCGCTGGAGGCCGACGCCGCCGAGCTGTTCACGGTGACCGGGCAGTGCTTCGACCGGTTCCACGAGCTCTTCGGGATCCGCTACCCGTTCGGGAAGTACGACCAGGCGTTCGTCCCGGACTTCAACGCGGCTGCGATGGAGAACCCCGGCTGCGTCACCTTCCGCGAGGGACTGCTGTTCACCTCCAAGGTGCCGCGCGCGAGCCGGGTGCAGCGCGCGACCACGGTCGCCCACGAGATGGCCCACCAGTGGTTCGGCAACCTGGTCAGCCCGAAGTGGTGGGACGACCTGTGGCTCAACGAGGCCTTCGCCGAGTACATGGGCAACCGGGTCGCGGCCGAGGCGACGGAGTTCTCCGAGGCGCTGGTGTGGGCCACCTTGACCCGCAGGAACTGGGGACTCACCGCGGACGCGCGCCCGTCCACGCACCCGGTGGCGGGCACCGGCGCCGTGGACGCGGACGCCGCGCTGCAGGACTTCGACGGGATCTCCTACGCCAAGGGCCACGCGGTGCTCACCCAGCTCGCCCACCAGGTGGGTGACGACGTCTTCTTCGCGGGAGTCCGCGACCACTTCGAGCGGCACCGGTTCGGCAACGCGACCATGCGCGACCTCTTCGGGTCCTGGGAGCGCGCCGGCGCCGGTGAGCTCGAGACCTGGACCGCAGCCTGGCTCCGCACCGCCGGCGTCGACCGCATCGACCTGGTCCGCCGCGACGACGGCACCGCCGACCTGGTCCGCACTCCCCCTGCCGGCGGCGCGTCGCCGCGCGAGCACGCCCTGGGCCTGGCCCGCTGGGACGGCACCGCCTGGCAGGTCGACGACGACGTCCGCGTCGCCGTCGACCGCACTCCGGTCGCGCTCGACGCCGACGCACCCGCCGTGCTCGACCCTCACGCCAGTGCCTGGGTCGACCTCACCCTCGACGACGTCACGGCCGCCCGCCTCGCCGACCTGATGCCCCACACCACCGACCCGTTGCTCCGCGCCTCCCTCTGGACCACGCTGCGCAACGGCGTCCACCACGCCCGGCTCGACCCGGCCCGCGCGGTGGACGTCCTGGTCGCCGGCATCCCGGGCGAGGAGGAGGACACCGCCGTGTCGGTGCTCGGGCTCTGGGCCAGCGACGACGGCGAGGGGTCGCGGGGCTCGGTCCACGAGAAGCTGCTCTCCGTGGTCGCCGACCGCGACGTCTCGCGGGCCCGGCTGCACGACGCGTTCACCGTCCGGGCTGGCACCGCCGCGGCGGGCTCCGACCTGCAGCTCTCCGCCGTCCAGGCCGCGATCGCGACCGCCGTCTCCCCCGAGCCGCTGCGCGCCCTGCTCGAAGGTGCCCTGCCGGACGGCCTCGAGCTGGACTCCGGCCTGCGCTGGCGGGTCCTCAAGCGCCTGGCCTCGCTCGGTGCCACCGACCTCGACGAGCTCGACAAGGCGCTGGCCGACGACAACGACGCCAAGGCCCAGCTGGCCCACGCGTGGTGCCGTGCTCGCCTGCCCGACGCCGAGGCGAAGGCCTGGGCGTGGCAGCGGTTCACCGGGGAGGTCGCCGCGTCGAACTACGAGGTCGAGGCGGTCGGCACCGGGATGTGGCAGTCCGGGCGCGAGGATCTCCTCGCGCCGTACGCCGGTCGCTACTTCGACGAGCTCCCGGCCACGACCGCCGTGCGCGAGGGCTGGGGCCTGGCCGATGCGGCGCTGTGGTTCTACCCGATCACGATGCCGGTGCCGGAGACGCTGGCGCGCACGGACGCCCTGCTCGCGGACCCGGGCCTCAACCCGAGCCTGCGGCGCGTGCTCGTCGACGCCGGGGACGAGCTCCGCTGCCGGATCGAGTGCCGCGCGCGGTACTCGCGATGACGCCGTGCCGCCGATGACCGGCCGCACCCGCCGCCCCGGCCCGACGGTGCGCACCCGGGTGGTCGAGTACGACGGCGCCGCCCGGCGCGAGCGCGAGGACCGGCTCGCCACCGAGGAGCCGCTGGAGATCCGGCTGGCCTGGCCCGGCTCGCCGGCCCGGCGCATCGCCGTGACCATGCGCACCCCCGGCCACGACTTCGAGCTCGCCGCCGGCTGGCTGGTCCACGAGGGCGTCCTCCACCCCCACCAGATCGAGGTGGTCCGCTACTGCGTCGACGAGGACCTCGATCCGCTCGAGGAGTTCAACGTGGTCACGGTCGAGGCGTCCTCTCCCCCGCTGCGGCTGCCCGACGCCCGGGCGGTCAGCTCGGCGTGCGGGGTGTGCGGCAAGGAGTCGATCGGCGACGTGCTCGGCGGGGCCCGACCGGGGGCCTCCGACGTCAGCATGCCGCTCGACCTGGTGCGGCTGCTCCCCGGCCGGCTGCGCGAGGAGCAGCCCGGGTTCGACCGGACCGGCGGGCTGCACGCGGCCGGCCTGTTCACGCGCGACGGCACCCGGCTCGTCGTACGCGAGGACGTCGGGCGGCACAACGCCGTCGACAAGGCCGTCGGGGCGCTGCTGCTCTCCTCACCCTCCGTGGGCCGCCGCGCGCCCGAGGTGCTCGTGCTCAGCGGGCGGATCGGCTTCGAGCTGGTCCAGAAGGCGGTCGTCTCCGGCCTCGGGCTGGTCGTCGCCGTCGGCGCACCGACGTCGCTCGCGGTCGCGCTCGCCGAGGAGGCCGGCCTCGGGCTGGTCGGCTTCACCCGGCCGGACCGCTGTGTGGTGTACGCCGGGGACCACCGCGTCGGCGTGTGAGGGCGGGCGTTGTCGGCGCGCTCTCCTAGCGTGGTGGTGTGCGCATCCTCCACACCTCCGACTGGCACCTGGGCCGGCACTTCCACGGTCAGGGGATGCTCACGCACCAGGCCGCGTACGCCGACCACCTGATCGCCACGATCGAGGCCGAGGGCGTCGACCTGGTCGTGGTGTCGGGCGACGTCTACGACCGGGCCCTGCCCCCGGTCGACGCGGTCGAGCTCGCCGACGAGACCTTCGCCCGGCTCGCGGCCTCGCGCGCCCGCGTGGTGATGACCAGCGGCAACCACGACTCCGCCCGCCGACTGGGCTTCAACGCCCGGCTCGTCGACGCCGTCGGCTTCCACCTGCGCACCGTCGCCGACGCCGCAGCGACCCCGGTGCTGGTCGACGACCCTGACGGCCCGGTCGCGGTCTACGGCATCCCCTACCTCGAGCCCGACCTCCTCCGGCACGCCTGGGACCTCCCCGCCCGCTCGCACCAGGCGGCGATGGCCGAGGCCGTCCGCCGGGTCCGTGCCGACCTCGCGACCCGTCCCACCGGCACCCGGTCGGTGGTCCTCGCACACGCGTTCGTCGCCGGCGGCGAGGCCTGCGACAGCGAGCGCGACATCTCGGTCGGCGGGGTCTCGCTGGTCCCGGCCTCGGTGTTCGACGGGATCGACTACGTCGCCCTCGGCCACCTCCACGGCCGGCAGACGATCTCCGCGTCGGTGCGCTACTCAGGGTCCCCGCTGGCCTACTCCTTCTCCGAGGCCGGCCACGTCAAGGGCAGCTGGCTGGTCGATCTCGACGCCCGCGGCCACGTCGCCGCGGAGTTCGTCGAGGCGCCGGTCCCACGGCGCTTGGCCCGCCTGTCCGGCACCCTGGAGACCCTCCTCACCGACGCCCGGCTCGCCGGTGCCGAGGACGCCTGGGTCCAGGCGACGCTCACCGACCCGGTGCGCCCCGCGCAGGCGATGGCCCGGCTGCAGGAGCGCTTCCCGCACGCGGTGGCCCTGGTCTTCGCGCCCGAGGGGGCCGGAGCCGAGCGCACCCGCGTGCGGCTCGAAGGACGCAGCGACCACGCGATCGCCGTCGACTTCGTCGCCGCGATGCGTGGCACGCCGGTCACCGCGGCCGAGGACGCCCTGCTGCGCGACGCGTGCGACGCCTGCGTCGCCGACCCCGACGCCGACACGGTGGCGGCGCGATGAGGCTGCACCACCTCGAGATCACCGCCTTCGGGCCGTTCGCGACCACGACCGAGGTCGACTTCGACGAGCTCTCGGCGGCCGGCGTCTTCCTGCTCACCGGGGCCACCGGCGCCGGCAAGACGAGCGTGCTCGACGCCGTGTGCTTCGCGCTCTACGGACAGGTTCCCGGCGACCGGGCCGGTGCCCGCCACCTGCGCAGCGACCACGCCGCCCCCGGCGTCGCACCGCGCGTCGCGCTCCGGGCGAGCATCGGCGACCGCACCTTCCGGTTCACCCGCTCACCCGCATGGACCCGCCCCAAGCAGCGCGGCGACGGCGAGACCCGGGTGCAGGCGCACGTCGTCGTCGAAGAGCTGCGCGGCGGGTCGTGGGTCGCGCTGACCAATCGGCTCGACGACGCCGGGCTGCTGGTCGGCGACCTGCTCGGCATGACCGCGGCCCAGTTCACCCAGGTGGCCATGCTGCCCCAGGGCCGGTTCCAGGCGTTCCTCCGGGCCAGCTCGACCGAGCGGCACACCGTCCTGCAGAAGCTGTTCCGCACCGACCGCTTCGAGCAGGTCGAGCGCTGGCTGGTCGAGCACCGGTCCGCCGCCCGGCGCGCCAGCGAGGCCGGCGGCCAGCAGGTGCTCGAGGTCCTCACCCGCGTCCAGGAGGCAGCCGGCGCCGAGCTGCCCGAGGGCTGGGCCGAGGACCTGGCCGGAGCCGCCGACCGTGGCGAGATCACCACCTGGTCCGGTGCCCTGGTCGACCACGCGGAGGCCCAGGGCGACCAGGCGGCGGTGGCGCGCGAGACGGCGGACACCACCCTCGGCGAGGCCGAGACGGTCCTCGCCGATGCGCGCCGGCTCCGCGAGCTCCAGGAGCGCGCCGAGTCGTCGGCTCGGGAGCTGGTCGCGCTGGCCGCCCGCTGCGACGAGCTGGCCACGCTGCGGGCCGGGCTGTCGGCACACCGGCGCGCTGCTCCGCTGGCCGCCCTGGTGGCGCGCGCGAGTGCGACCCGGCGTACGGCCGAGCGGGCGGCGTCGGAGTGGCAACAGTGTCGGCAGGCCGCCGGCCTCGACCTCGAGGTCACCGGGGAGGAGCTCGGCGTCCTCCTCCACGACGCCGTCGCCGAGCGGGCGGTGGCCGAGTCCTTCCGTCCGCGCGCACGCGAGCTCGCCCGGTGCCGCGAGCTGCGCACGAACCACGCGGCCCGGGTCTCGGAGCTGACCGAGTCCCTCGCCGCCCTGAACCACGCGATCGCCGAGCACCCCGCGGCCCTGGCGGACGCCCGTACGGCACTCGAGGACGCCCGCGCCGCAGCCGGCCGGGTGCCGGTCCTCGAGCACGAGATCACCGCCGTCGACCAGCTCGTGCAAGCGGCCGTCCGCCACGATGCCGTCGTCGCCGACCTCGCCACGGCCCGCGCCGACCTCGCGCACGCGACCGCCGCCGCGCTGGCCGCCAAGGAGACCTACCTCGACGTCCGCGAGGCCCGGATCAACGGGATGGCCGCCGAGCTCGCCGGCGGCCTCGCCGTCGGCTGCGCCTGCCCGGTCTGCGGCAGTGCGTCGCACCCGGCGCCGGCGCACGAGGGCACCGTCGTCGTCGGCCGCTCCCAGGAGGACGCCGCCCGCCGGGCGCACGAGGATGCGGCCTTCGTCCAGCAGGGGCACGAGGTCCGCGTCGCGGCCCTGGCGGCCGAGCTCGACACCCTCGTCGGGCGCCTGGACGGCGTCGACCGCGCGGCCCTGCCCGGTCGCCTCGCGGCCGCCCGCGGCGCACTCGAGGCCGACCGGGCCCTGGCCGCCGAGACCGCCGAGCGCAGCGACCGGCTCGAGGCGCTCACGGCCCGCGCCACCGCAGCCCGTGAGGCGCACGACCGCACGACCGTCGAGCTCGCGACGACCCGCCAGGAGCTGGCCTCGTCGGAGGCGTCGGCGGCCGCGCTGACGGCGGAGCTCGACGCCCTCCTCGACGGTCGTGCTCCCGACCTCGAGACCCTGGTCGGGCAGTGCAAGAGACGCTGCGACCTGCTCGACCGTGCGCTGCGCGCCTTCACGGCGTACGACGAGGCCACCCGGGCCGCCGAGGACGCCGAGCGGGCCACCGGGCAGGCGGCCCGCGACGCCGGGTTCGGTGACGCTGGGGCCGCGGTCGCCGCACTCCTGTCCGACGAGCAGGCCCGCGCCGCCGACGCGACGCTCAACGCCGCGGAAGCCTCCCGCCTCGCCGCCGAGCAGGCCCTCGCCGACCCGGCCACCCGCGCCGCGGTGTCCCAGCCGCCCCCCGACGTCGACGTGGCGGTGGTCCGGCAGCGGCTCGCCGCCGAGGCGGCCCAGGCCGCGGCGTCGTCGCTCGACGCCGCCCGCACGAGGTCTCAACGCCTCCGCGCCCTCGACGGGCAGCTGCGCACCCGGCTCGACGCCTGGGCGCCGCTGCGCAGCCGCCACACGGTGGTGGCGGCGCTCGCCCAGCTCGTCGAGGGCAAGGGCCCGGACAACCCGCAGCGGATCCGGCTCGCGGCCTACGTGCTCTCCGAGCGGCTCCGGCAGGTCGTGGCCGCCGCCAACGAGCGGCTCTCCCGGATGACCGGGCAGCGCTACTCCCTGGAGCACACCGACGACCGCGGCGCCGGCGAGCTCCGCGGCGGGCTCAGCCTGCTGGTCCGCGACGACTGGAACGGCGTCCCGCGCGATCCCGCCACGCTCTCCGGCGGCGAGACCTTCGTCGTCTCGCTGGCGCTGGCCCTCGGCCTGGCCGACACGGTGGCCCACGAGGCCGGGGGCACCGACATCGACACGCTGTTCATCGACGAGGGGTTCGGCTCACTGGACTCCGACACCCTCGAGGACGTCATGGACACCCTCGACACCCTGCGTGACGGTGGCCGGGTGGTCGGGCTGGTCAGCCACGTGCCCGAGCTGCGCAGCCGGATCACCACCCAGCTCGAGGTGCTCAAGGGTCGCCAGGGATCCACCCTCCGGCCGGTCCTCGCCGGCGGCTGACGACACGCCCGCGCGACCCGGTATTCACTCGACACGGCTGGATAGGGTCGACCGGTGACCTCAGCCACCGCGTCCTCCGACCACGGCCGGATCGACCCGACGTTCACCGCGCTCCCCTACCGCCGGCTGGCCGCAGCGGCGCTGTCGCGTGCCCGCGACTTCGGCGTCAGCCATGCGGACTTCCGGTTCGAGCGGGTCCGCTACCAGCACCTCTCGGTCCGCGACGGCAACCTCCAGGGCGCCGAGGACAGCGAGGACCTCGGCTTCGCCGTCCGGGTCGTGCACCAGGGCGCCTGGGGCTTCGCCGCCGGCGTGGCGCTCACCACCGACGAGGCGGTCAAGGTGGCCGAGCAGGCGGTCAACGTGGCCCTGGTGGCGGCCGGGATGACCCGCTCCCCGGTCGAGCTCGCCCCCGAGCCCCTCCACGAGGACGTCGCGTGGTGCTCGGCGTACGACCTGAACCCGTTCGAGGTCCCGCTGGCCGACAAGTCGGCGCTCCTCGAGGACTGGACCCGCCGGCTGCTCGCCAGCGACGCGGTCGAGCACGCCAGCGCGTCCCTGCAACAGGTGCAGGAGAACAAGTTCTACGCCGACCTGGCCGGGACCACCACGACCCAGCAACGGATCCGGCTGCAGCCGTTCGTCGAGGCGCACGGCTCACGAGGTGACCGGTTCGACTCGATGGCGACGATCGCGCCGCCGGTCGGCCGCGGCTGGGAGTACCTCACCGGCGGGCCCGGGGTCGGCTGGGACTTCGACGCCGAGCTGGCCGAGATCCCCGACCTGCTCGCCGAGAAGCTCGCCGCACCCAGCGTCACGGCGGGACGGTACGACCTGGTGATCGATCCCTCGAACCTCTGGCTGACCATCCACGAGTCGATCGGCCACGCGACCGAGCTCGACCGGGCCCTGGGCTACGAGGCGAACTACGCCGGCACGTCCTTCGCCACGCCCGACCAGCTGAACGCCCTCCGGTACGGCTCGCCGCTGATGCACGTCACCGGTGACCGCACCACGGAGCACGGCCTGGCCACGATCGGGTACGACGACGAGGGCGTGCAGACCCAGTCGTGGGACATCGTCCGCGACGGCGTCCTGGTCGGCTACCAGCTCGACCGGCCGATGGCGCAGGCCTTCCCCGAGCTGAACGGCGGCCGCTCCAACGGGTGCGCGTACGCCGACTCCCCGGCCCACATCCCGATCCAGCGGATGGCCAACGTGTCGCTCCAGCCGGACCCTGAGGGACCGGACACCGCCGGCCTGATCGCCCAGGTCGAGCGCGGCCTGTACGTCGTCGGCGACAAGTCCTGGTCGATCGACATGCAGCGGTTCAACTTCCAGTTCACCGGCCAACGCTTCTACGCGATCAAGGACGGCGAGCTCAGGGGCCAGGTCCGCGACGTCGCCTACCAGGCAACCACCACGGACTTCTGGGGCTCCATGAGCGCCGTCGGCGGTCCGCAGACCTACGTGCTCGGGGGCGCCTTCAACTGCGGCAAGGCCCAGCCCGGGCAGGTCGCCGCGGTCAGTCACGGGTGTCCGAGCGCCCTGTTCCGTGACGTCCGGGTGCTCAACGTGGCTGCGGAGGGCGGTGCCGGCGAGCCGGTGGCCGGCACCGACGGGGAGGAGTCCTGATGACCACCACGACCCCCCAGTCGCTGGTCGAGCACGCGCTCGCGACCAGCCGGTCCGAGCACTGCGTCGTGATCGTGCAGGACACCACCAGCGCGAACCTCCGTTGGGCGAACAACACCCTCACCACGAACGGCGTGATGCACGGCGTCGGGGTCACCGTCATCGCCTTCCAGGGCGCGGGCAACGCGTCGGTCAGCGGCACCGCCGCGTCCCCGGAGCAGGTCACCGCGCTGGTCGAGCAGGCCGACGCCGGCGCCCGGCTCGCCCAGGCGGCCGAGGACCGCGCCGACCTGGTCACCGGCAGGGCTGCAGCCGACTGGGACGAGGCGCCGGTCGACACGTCGATCGACGTCTACCGCGACTTCGCGGCCGCCCTCGGCGACGAGTTCGGACGCGCCGACGCCGAGAGCCGGATCCTGTACGGGTTCGTCAACCACGAGATCACCACGACCTATCTCGGCTCGAGCACCGGGCTCAGGCTGCGGCACGTGCAGCCCACCGGCCACTACGGCTGCACCGGCAAGACCGCCGACCTGTCCGGGAGCGCCTGGGTCGGCGGCGCGACCCGCGACTTCGGGGACGTCGACGCCCACCGGATCGGCAATGACCTGGCGACCCGGCTCGCCTGGGGCTCGCGGCGGGTCGACCTGCCCGCGGGTCGTTACGACACGGTGCTGCCGCCGAGCGCGGTCGCCGACCTGATGATCGACGCCTACTGGAGTGCCGGCGGCCGGGTCGCCCACGAGGGCCAGTCGGTGTACTCCCGGCCCGGCGGCGGCACCCGGATCGGTGAGCGGCTGGTCGACGCGGCGGTCACGCTGTCCTCCGACCCGGCGTACCCAGGACTCGAGTGCGCGCCCTTCGTGGTGGCCAGCGGGTCGTCGAACGACAGCAGCGTCTACGACAACGGCCTCATCCTTGGCCGCACGCCGTGGATCGAGAGCGGCACCGTGACGTCGCTGCTCCAGACCCGGTTCACCGCCGGTCTGACCGGGCAGCCGACGACCCCCGGCATCGACAACCTGGTGCTCGACGTCGCCGGCGGCAGCGGCACCGACCTCGACCTCGTGGCCGGCATCGACGACGGGTTGCTGCTGACCTGCCTGTGGTACATCCGCGAGGTCGACCCGCAGACCCTGCTGCTGACGGGCCTGACCCGTGACGGCGTGTACCGGGTCGAGGGCGGCGAGATCACCGGCGCGGTGAACAACTTCCGGTTCAACGAGAGCCCGGTCGACCTCCTGCGCCGGTTCACCGCCGCGGGCACCACGGTGCCGAGCTTCTCCCGCGAGTGGGGCGACGACTACTTCTCCCGGACGGCGACCCCGGCCCTGCGGATCCCCGACTTCAACATGAGCTCGGTGTCCCAGGCGCTCTGACGGAGCGGCGGGCTACTCGTCGGTAGACAGGTCTTCCCAAGGTGTGACGTGCGCCACTAGGTTCCCCTTGGCGCCCGTCCGGGGTGCAGGGGGACGCACTCTCACCGAGGAGACCTGTGAAGCCGATGGCACCCCGACGGCGCATCTTCGCCGTCCTGAGCACGCTCGCACTGACGACCGCCGCGCTCGCGGCGACCACCCCGGCGGCGGTCGCCGACGGCCCCGGGGTCGGCACACCCTGGGTCGTGTCCGTCGGCGACTCCTACATCTCCGGCGAGGCGGGCCGCTGGGCCGGCAACACGAACAACGGCGAGTCCATCCACGACGCCGGCGGGGCGACGACGTACTTCGACAACGCCAGCAACACCGCCGAGCAGATCAACCGCTGCCACCGCAGCAAGGCCGCGGAGATCCACATCGGTGGCGGCATCAGCAGCACCAACCTCGCCTGCTCGGGTGCCAAGACCTCGACGTTCACCGACAGCAGCGGCTACTTCAAGCCCGGGCTCGACTTCTACGACAACGGCAGCGGCCAGCTCGGCCAGGCGAAGATGCTGCAGCAGTTCGCCGCGAGCCACAACGTGAAGATGGTCGAGGTCAGCATCGGCGGCAACAACTTCAACTTCGCCGGGATCGTGACCCAGTGCGTCGCCGACTTCCTCGGCTCGCCGTCGTGGTGGCCCGACTACTGCAAGGACGACAACGTCGTCACCAGCCAGATGACCACGTCCTCGATCAACGCGCACCGGACCGAGATCGCCACGGCGTTCCAGAACGTCCGCCAGGCGATGCGCAACGCCGGGTACGCCGACTCCGCCTGGACCCTGATGGTCGCCAACTACATGTCGCCGATCCCCAACGGCACCGGCTTCCGCTACTCCCAGTCCGGCTACACCCGGCAGAGCACCGGCGGGTGCGGCTTCTGGAACGCCGACGCCGACTACGCCAACGGCACCCTGCTCCCGCGGATCAACCAGACCGTGTCCGAGGCGATCACCCAGTCCGGCCTGACCAACGTGCGTTCCCTGAACCTGGCCACCGCCTTCAACGGACGACGCCTGTGCGAGAACACCGTCGGGCTCTACGAGGAGAAGGGCCTGGCCAGCTGGACCAGCGCCGGCGCCGTCGACCAGACCGAGTGGATCAACACGATCAGGACCGCCACGGCCACCGGCAACTACTACATCCAGGAGTCGCTCCACCCGAACTACTGGGGCGAGAAGGCACTGCGCAACTGCGTCCGCCAGGCCTGGAACAGCGGCACGCCGAGGAGCGGCACCTGCGTCCGTGGCGCCAACGGCTTCAACGGCCTCGGCGAACCCAACATGACCCTCCAGTGACCCGTTGAGTCGGGAGTAGTTGCCCGTTGAGTTGGGGGTCATGCCCCGTCCAGTTGAGGGAAAGGCACCTCGCCCCGGTGCCTTTCCCGCGACTGGCGGGGCGATCCCCGCATCAGGCCCCCGACCGCCCTGCTCGACGGGCCGTAACACCCAACTCGATGGGCCGTAACACCCCACTCAACGAAGCGGGTGGCGGGTGTACACGAAGGTGGTGCACTCCAGGTGGTCGACGGTGCCGTTGGCGCGGTGGTGCACGTGGAGGGTCTCGCCGAGGTGGTAGCCCTCGACGCCGACGATCCGGTCGGGAGTGACGGCGAACCGGTCGGAGAGCTCCGGCGGGGCGAGGGTGCGGACCTCGAGGAGCTGGTTGTGCCAGCGGATCTCCAGGGCGCTGTTGCCCCAGAACCACAGCCCGAGGAGCTCGGCGACCTCGTCGGGAACGCCGGCGGACGGCACCCACGGCTCCACGGGATCGGTGCGGTGGGCCGGGTCGGCCCCGGCGAGCAGGTCGAGCGCGAGCCGGTCGGTGCTGACGCCGGTGGTGGCGTTGGTGAGCGCGACGACACCGTCGCGGGTCTCCCGGTCGACGAAAGCGGTGGCGAGGAAGCCGGGCATCGAGCCGGTGTGCCCGACCAGGATCCGTCCGCCGGCCCCGCGCAGCACCCGCAGACCGAGTCCGTAGTCCTCCTCGGCGGTGCCGTCCGGTGGCGTCGTGGGGCGGGCCATCTCGGCGAGGGTCTCCGGACCGATCACGTCGGGGTGGCCGGTGGCGAGGAGGTCCAGCCACCGGGCCAGGTCCCCGACCGTGCTCCACAGCTGCCCGGCGGGAGCCATCGCCCGTGTGTCGGCGTGCGGCTCGTCGTACCGGGTGCCGGCGAAGTGGTCGACGCTGCTGCCCTGCGCGTGCGGCGCCTCCGGGTGGTACGACGTGCGCGTCATGCCCAGCGGATCCAGCAGCCGCCCCCGGACCAGGGACCACCAGTCGTCCCCGCGCAGCCGCGCCACCACCTCGCCGAGCAGCGCGAAGCCGAGGTTGCTGTAGTGGAACGCCACACCCGGCGCGAGCACCCGCCCGGTGCCGTCGTTCGCCGCGACCAGGTCGGCCACAGGGACGCCCGGCGACCGCTCCCACCACGGACCCACCGGCTCCGCCTGCATCCCCGACGTGTGCGAGAGCAGCTCACGCAGGGTCGCGTCGCGGTACCCGGTCTCCGGCAGGTGCCTCCCGAGCGGGTCGTCCAGGTCGAGCAGCCCGTCGTCGCGGCACTGCAGCACCAGCACGGCCGTCATCGTCTTGGTGATCGAGCCGATCCGGTACTGCTGCCCGACCCCCGGGGTGTCGCCGGACGACCCGGTCCACACGACCCGGCCCGCACGCAGCACTCCCCCGACGACCGACGGCAGCCGGCCGGTCCCCTGGGCACGGTCGAGCGCCGCCTGCCAGCGTTCCGGGGTCGGCTCCGTGGTCATCGGCGCTACTCGGCGAACGCCTCGGGCGGCGGGCAGGCGCAGACCAGGTTGCGGTCGCCGTAGGTGTTGTCGATCCGGTCGACTGGGGGCCAGTACTTGTCCGGGTCGAAGCCGGTCGGGAACACCCCGAGCGCGACGTCATAGGACAGGTCCTGGTTGATGGCGTCGGCGGTGTGCGGTGCGCCGCGCAGCGGCGAGTCGTCAGCACTCCACTCCCCCGAGGCGACCTTGGCGATCTCGCCGCGGATCGCGACCATCGCGTCGCAGAACCGGTCCAGCTCGACGAGGTCCTCGCTCTCGGTCGGCTCCACCATCAGCGTGCCGGCCACGGGGAAGCTCATCGTCGGGGCGTGGAAGCCGTAGTCGATCAGCCGCTTCGCGACGTCGTCGATGCTCACGTGGGTGTCCTTGGACAGGCCCCGGACGTCGAGGATGCACTCGTGCGCGACCAGGTCGTTGTGCCCGCGGTAGAGGACCGGGAAGCTCTCCTCGAGGCGCGTGGCGACGTAGTTGGCCGCCAGCACCGCGACCGCCGTCGCCCGGGTCAGCCCCTCGCCGCCCATCATCCGCACGTACGCCCACGAGATCGGCAGGATCCCGGCCGAGCCGTACGGCGCGGCGCTGATCGGCCCGATGCCCTCGCGCCGGTCCGCCTCGGGGTGCATCGGGTGCGTGGGGAGGTACGGCGCCAGGTGGGCCCGCACGCCGACGGGTCCCACGCCCGGACCGCCACCGCCGTGCGGGATGCAGAACGTCTTGTGCAGGTTCAGGTGGCTCACGTCGCCGCCGAACTGGCCCGGACGGGCGTAGCCGAGCAGGGCGTTGAGGTTGGCGCCGTCGACGTACACCTGGCCACCGTGCTCATGCACGATCGCGCACAGGTCGGAGATGGTGTCCTCGTAGGCGCCGTGGGTCGAGGGGTAGGTGACCATGATCGCGGCCAGGTCGTCCGCGTGCGCCTCGCACTGCGCCCGCAGGTCGTCGAGGTCGACCGCCCCGTCGTCGGTGGACTTCACCACGACGACCTTCATGCCGGCCATCACCGCGGACGCGGCGTTGGTGCCGTGCGCGGAGGACGGGATCAGGCAGACGGTGCGGCCGTGGTCGCCGCGCGCCTGGTGGTAGCCGCGGATCGCGAGCAGCCCGGCGAGCTCGCCCTGCGAGCCGGCGTTCGGCTGGATCGACACCCGGTCGTAGCCGGTCACCTCGGCGAGCCAGCCCTCGAGGTCGGCCACGAGGCGCTGGTAGCCGCGCGCGTCCTCGGCCGGGGCGAACGGGTGCAGGTCGGCGAAGCCGGGCAGGCTGATCGGCTCCATCTCCGTGGTCGCGTTCAGCTTCATGGTGCACGAGCCGAGCGGGATCATGCCGCGGTCGAGGGCGTAGTCGCGGGCCGAGAGCCGGCGCAGGTAGCGCAGCATCGACGTCTCCGACCGGTGGGTGTTGAACACCGAGTGGCTGAGGAAGTCGGTGGTGCGCTCGAGCTCAGCGGGGATCGCCCGCGACGCGAACCAGCCGCCCGCCTCGACACCGAACGCGGCGAGCACCGCACCGATCGCGGTGGCGTCGGCGTTCTCACCGACGCTGATGCCGACGTGGTCACCGTCGACGAGGCGCAGGTGCACGCCGCCCTCGCGGGCCGCCGCGACCACGTCGGCGGCACGTCCGGGGACGCGGGCGAGCAACGTGTCGAAGAAGGCGTCGTGGACGATCTCCACACCACCGTCGGCGAGCGCCTTCGCCAGGCCGGTGGCCTTGCCGTGCACCTCCTGCGCGATGCCGCGCAGGCCGTCGGGGCCGTGGTAGACGGCGTACATCGCCGCCACGACCGCGAGCAGCACCTGGGCGGTGCAGATGTTCGAGGTGGCCCGGTCGCGCCGGATGTGCTGCTCGCGGGTCTGCAGCGCGAGCCGGTACGCCGGCCGGCCGGCCGCGTCGACGGAGACACCGACGAGCCGACCGGGCATGTGCCGCTCGAGCCCGGCCCGAACCGCCATGAAGCCGGCGTGCGGACCGCCGTAGAACAGCGGGACGCCGAACCGCTGGGACGAGCCGACGACCACGTCGGCCCCCCACGTGCCCGGGGCTTCGAGGAGGGTCAGCGCGAGGAGGTCGGCGGCGACCACGGCGAGGGCGCCGCGCTCGTGCGCGCCGTCGATCAGCGGCCGCGGGTCCTGGATCCGACCGGAGGCACCGGGGTACTGCACCAGGACGCCGGACAGGTCGCCGTCGGGCAGCCCGTCGCTGAGGTCGGCGACGACCACGTCGATGCCCATCGCCGCGGCGCGCGTCCGGACCACCGCGATCGTCTGCGGCAACGAGTCCGCGTCCACGACGAAGGGGCCCTCGGCCTTCGCGTTGGCGCGCCGGACCAGCGTCATCGCCTCCGCGGCCGCGGTGCCCTCGTCGAGCAGCGACGCGTTCGCCGTCGGCAGGCCGCAGAGGTCGGAGACCATCGTCTGGAAGTTCAGCAGCGCCTCGAGCCGGCCCTGGCTGATCTCCGGCTGGTACGGCGTGTAGGCGGTGTACCAGGCCGGGTCCTCGAGCACGTTGCGCCGGATCACCGCCGGCGTGATGGTGCCGTGGTAGCCCAGGCCGATCATCGGCGTGGCTGGGTTGTTCTGCTCGGCGAGGGCGCGCAGCTCGGCGGCCGCCTGCGCCTCGGTGGCCGCCTCGGGGAGGGCCAGGTCGTCGGTCGCCCGGATCCGGCCCGGGACGGCGGCGTCCATGAGCGCGTCCAGGGAGTCGAAGCCGACCACCTTGAGCATCTCGGCGATCGCGCTCTCGTCGGGACCGATGTGCCGGTCGACGAAGGGCCGGGCCCCGAAGGGCGTGGTGCCCAGGGTGTTGCTGTCCACGGTGTTCACGACAGAGGCTCCCATGCATTGGCTGCGGTCACTGTGCTCACGGACGAGCACGGTGATGGCGGGTCACCTCCCCCTCTGTCGAGCATGGTGCTCTCCAGAGTTGCCTGGCCCGCACGGTCCTTGCGCCTGAGAGGTTCCGGGGAGGGATTGCCCCTTCGGCGCTCCGGCTCGACGATCCGTCGTCGACATGGTCGACTGCGGGTCACCGCCGGAGGCTCTCCCATGCGGGGTGGTCAGCAGCACAAAAATACCAGCCCCGGCCGCCGTACGCGGCGGACCGGGGCTGGTTGAGACCGGAGTGTCCGGGATCAGCCGGAGAGCCGGGCCTGCCGGCGTGCGGCGAGCTCGTCGTTCGCGCTCGCGGTGGCGGCGGGGTCGTCGGCGGTGCGCTCGGACGGGAGCTCGGCGAGCGAGCCCTCGATCTCGCGCCAGACACCGCCGATGGCGATGCCGAAGACGCCCTGACCGCCCTGCAGCAGGTCGATCACCTCGTCGTTGCTGGTGCACTCGTAGACCGAGGCACCATCGCTCATCAGGGTGACGCGGGTGAGGTCGTCGGTGCCGCGGGCGCGCAGGTGGGCGACCGCGGTGCGGATCTGCTGCAGGGACACGCCGGCGTCGAGGAGCCGCTTGATCACCTTGAGCAGCAAGATGTCGCGGAAGCCGTAGAGGCGCTGGGTGCCGGACCCGGTCGCGCTGCGCACCGTCGGCTCGACCAGCCCGGTGCGGGCCCAGTAGTCGAGCTGGCGGTAGGTGATCCCGGCCGCGTTGCACGCGGTCGGACCGCGGTAGCCGAGGTCGTCGGGCAGCGTGGACACGTCGTCGCTGAACAGCAGTCCCTGCTCGTCCGCTGCGTGGGCCGCCTGCTCGGCAACCTGCCGCGCGTGCGCGTCCAGCTCAGCCGCCGACTTGCCGGTTCCGTTGTTGGTGACCACTACGACCTCCGAAGTCTCGCTTCACTGAGCGTAACCCCTGGGAAAGGGCGGATGCGGGATCTGCGAGGAGAAGTTGCACCCGTGGAGTTACAGCGAAGACATCCCGAACGGTAAACCTGAGGTTGAGGGTTGGTCAAAGACACGGACCGGCGTGTCGCGAAACCTTCAAGGAAGAGTTGAAGGTTCGGGCGCCGTCTCTCAGCTGTGGGGCTCCTCGAAGTCCTCGGGCGTCACGTGGTCGAGGAACTCGCGGAACTTCTCGACCTCCTCCTCGCGCTCGTCGGGGACGGCGATCCCGGCGTCGTCGAGGATCTCCTCGGCACAGACGATCCGCGACCCGGTGCGCAGCGCGAGCGCGATCGAGTCCGAGGGCCGCGCACTGATCTCGACCCCGGAGCCGAGCACCAGGGTGGCGTAGAAGATGCCGTCGTTGACCTCGGTGATCTGGACCTCGGTGAGGGCGTTGCCGGTCGCGTCCAGGACGTCCTTGAGCAGGTCGTGGGTCAGCGGCCTCGGAGGTACGACGCCCTGCTGGGCGAACGCGATCGCGGTCGCCTCGACGGCGCCGATCCAGATCGGCAGGTACCGCTCCCCCTCCGTCTCGCGCAGCAGCACGATCGGCTGGTTGGAGGGCACCTCGACCCGGACTCCGACGACTTCGACCTCACGCACGCATTCACCCTAGCCCCCGGTGCGGAGCGCCGTCGTCGATCCCGGCGAGGCGGACCGCCGGTCAGTGCAGGGCGCGCAGTCCCGAGCGGACCAGCGTCGCGTGCAGCCGCAGGGACAGGGCCGCGATCTCGTCGACGGCCTGGGCTGCGCGCCCCTCGGCGCCGTCCTCGCGGCTGCGCCGGAGCGGGGTGACGACCTGCTCGACAAGCCCGACCTCGCGGTCCGCGGCGGTCTTGAAGGCGCGCAGGTGGCGCGGCTCGATGCCGAACGCCGCCAGGGCTCCGGCCGTCCGGGCGACCACCAGCGCGTCGGCGTCGTAGTGCTGGCGCGACCCGGCCCGGGTGTGCACCAGGCCGAAGTTCTCGAGCTGCTCGAGCAGCTCCTCGCTGATCTCGGCGGTCTTGATCAGCTCGCGGCGCGAGATGCGCACGTCGCTGCGGTCACTGCGGAGCAGCTCGGCGGCCGCCGTACCCTCGCCCAGCACGCCGGCCGGCACGGTCGGACCACCGTTGGGACCCGGCGGCTCGAGGCCGCGGTCCATGGCGTCGAGGTGCTCCCGGATCACCTTCAGCGGCAGGTAGTGCTCGCGCTGGGCCCGGATGATGTAGCGCAGCCGCTCCATGTCCTTCGTGGAGTACTTGCGGTAGCCCGACGGGGTCCGCTCGGGCTCGACGAGGCCCTCGGCCTCGAGGAACCGCAGCTTGGACTCCTTGATGTCCTCGTCCGGGAACTCCGCGGTGAGCTCGGCCAGCGCCTGCCCGATGCTCTTGCGGGCCGCCTGTCGCAACTCAGTCCTCCGCGGCGGCGCTGGCGAAGAACACCAGCCGGAACTTGCCGATCCGGACCTCGTCGCCGTTCTGCAGCAACGCGTCGTCGATGCGGTCGCGGTTCACGTAGGTGCCGTTGAGGCTGCCCACGTCGTGCACCCGGAACGAGCCCTCGGTGCGGTGGAACTCGACGTGGCGCCGCGACACGGTGATGTCGTCGAGGAAGATGTCGCTCTCCGGATGACGACCGGCGCTGACCACGTCGGTGTCGAGGAGGTAGCGGCTCCCCGCGCCGGGCCCCCGCTGCACGATCAGCAGCGCGCTGCCGGCCGGCAGCGCATCCGCGGCCGCGGCGTCCGCCTCGTTGAGGATCGCGCGCTCCTCGGCGTCGGTCTTGGCCCCCGGACCACCGAAGCTGATGGTCGCGGTGGTCTCGACCGCCGCCGGCTCGAGCGGGTGACCACACTGGGAGCAGAACTTCGCCTCGTCAGTGTTCTGGTTCCCGCACTGCGAGCAGGTCTGCATTCCTGACCTCCCAAGTCACCTCTGGTCACGACCGTGGCCCCCGGACGCCCCAACCTTCAAGACGCAGTGGAGGTTCACAGTTTGTCCGGCCAACCTACCAGTGACCGGCAAGCCGGTCATGGCGAAGTCGGATCAGGAGGTGACCAGCTTCTCGTACGCCGCCGAGTCCAGCAGCTCCGTGGTCGCGCCGGCCTCGTCGACGGCGACCTCGAACAGCCAGCCGCCGCCGTACGGGTCGGTGTTCACCAGCTCGGGGGTGGCGTCGAGGGCGTCGTTGCGGGCGACGACCTGGCCGCTGACCGGCGAGTAGACGTCGCTGACCGACTTGGTCGACTCGAGCTCGCCGACCGCGGCGCCCGCCGTCACGGTGGCCCCGAGCTCGGGCAGCTGGACGTAGACGATGTCACCGAGGGCGTCCTGGGCGTAGTCGGTGATGCCGACTCGGACCGACCCGGCACTCTCTCCCGGGGTGCGCACCCACTCGTGCTCGGCGGTGTACTTCAGGTCGTCGGGATACAACGCGGCTCCTCTGGCTCGATCGTGCTGGGACGTGCCCCTGGTGGTGCTCCAGGGATGAAACTACCGCCCGGCCCGGGACTTCCTCAGCCGGGCCGGACATCGGCGGTCGGGTCGGGGATCAGTCGGGCTTGCTCGGCTCGGCGTACTTCGGCTCCACGGCCTTGCGGAGGACGGTGACCTGGATGTCCTGGCTCTGCTTGATCGTCACCTTGCCCTCGTCGAGGGCGATGTCGTCGACGAACCCTCCGGGGAACTTCAGGGCGGTGGTCAGCCCCTCCGGGTCGCCGATCACGTCGATCGTGAACGGCGACTCGAGCACGCGGCCGTCGACGTCGATGCCGCCGGTGGCGGACTCGAAGGAGGTCTGGGCGACGACGCGGACCGAGTCGTTGATCTCCATCGCCTCGGCGCCCGCGTCGCGGAGCTCCTCGATGCCGTCGAGCAGGAGGTTCACGCTCAGGTGGGAGTCCGGGACGGTCACGGTGATCCGGACGCCGGGACCGTGCGCCGCGAGGGTGCCGGCCAGCACCCCCAGCGACGTGAGCTCCTGGCGTGCCTGCTCCAGGGCCGTCGCGGTCTTGTTGTTGCTGTCGCGCAGCGAGTCGCGGGTCGCCTCGAGGTCGTTGATGTCCTGCTCGGTACGACGCGCCGCGGCCTGCAGACCGTTGAGCGCCTGGATCAGGTCGGCCTGGCGCAGCCCGGCGTAGTCGTCGTCCCGCCCGGCGATGCGGACCTGGGTGACCGCCGCGGCCCCGAGGACGGCGAGCAGCACGGCCACCACGACCTGCCCCCGCCCCGGACGGAGCAGGGCGCGGCCGAGCCGCTCGCGGGCGACGTCGCCGGCCACCGGCGCCGGAGCGGGCTCGGGTGCGGACTCGGGAGCAGGCTCGGGTGCCTGGGCCGTCGAGGGGTCGCTCATGTCGTCGTCCATCGCAGGGTCACGCATGGAACAGATGTCGGCGGATGGCCGCGACGTTGGCGAAGATCCGGATCCCGAGCACGACGATCACGCCGGTGGACAGCTGCGCGCCGACGCCGAGCTTGTCGCCGAGGAAGACGATCAGCGCGGCGATGAACACGTTGCTGATGAACGAGACCACGAAGACCTTGTCGTCGAAGATCCCGTCGAGGAACGCGCGCGCAGCCCCGAACACGGCGTCGAGGGCAGCCACGACGGCGATCGGCAGGTACGGCTCGAGGCCGATCGGCACGTCCGGCTTGAGGACCAGGCCCAGGGCGACGCCCACGAGCAGTCCGATGACGGCGATCACGACGCTCCCCTTCCGTGCGCTGCGGTGGCGGTCTTCGCGAAGCGCAGGTCGGGCGCCTCGGTCGCGGGCAGCCGCAGCGAGCTCTGCGTCCGCATCGAGAACCGGAGTCCGACCTGTCGCTGCAGATCCAACCATGCCTGCCCGCTCGTCGAGTCGGCGAACAGCGACGGAAGGGTCTTCGGGTCGCCGATCGCCAGGATCCGGTAGGGCCGGCTGAGCTTGGTGTAGTTGACCGAGATCGCGCTGCCGGCGTTGCGGATCGCCGAGCGGTTCGTGAGCCGCTCACCGTTGATGCTGATCGCCTCGGCGCCGGCGCGCCACAACCCGTTGACCAGCTTCTGCAGGTCGGAGTCGAGCACCTTGAAGCGGTCGCTCTGCGCGTCGATCGCGTCGTCCACGATCACCTCCACGCCGGGGCCGTGCACCGCGGACGTGCCGCTGCGCAGGGCCAGCAGGCTGAGGTCGGCGAGCACTCCCCCGGCACTGCTCGAGTTGCGCAGCAGCGCGGACTGGAGCCGGCCGTTGTCCGACCGCAGCCGCGCCACGGTCCTGCGTTCGGCCTCGATCGCGGCCTTGCGGTCCTTCACCTGGCTGATCAGGTCTCGTCGCTCGCGCTCCTGGGTGACGCTGTCCTGGGAGGTCTGCGCCGCGGCCGTGACGGCGAGCACCGCGAAGACGGCCAGGGCCAGCGCTCCGGCAAGCCCGATCCGCCGGCGGGGCGCCGCGCCGCCGGCCGTCGTACCGGCCGCCCGGCGGGCCGCGGCCTGGGCGTAGTCCTCGTCGAGCGCGTGCGCCGTCAGGTAGGGCAGCAGGCCCATCGTCACCTGGTCGGGAAGGCGCGGGCGGTCCGGGGCGCCCGCGGTCGGCGGTTCAAACACCTCAGCCGGCCCCGAGGTCCGGGGCGCGGCGCTCACGGTCGGCCAGCAGCTTGCGGACCTGCCAGGCGTAGAGCAGCCCGGCCCACCAGTAGAGGCCGATCCCCCAGATGGCGAACGCCCAGCCGAACACCTTGCCGAGGGTGGCCACGGTGCCGGTGCCGTCACCGATGAACAGCAGCGGGAACGCGTAGAGCAGGTTGAAGGTGGCCGCCTTGCCGAGGAAGTGCACGGGGAGGGCGCTGTACCCGCGCGTGCGCAGGAACGGGACGAGGCACCACAGGAACGCGTCCCGCGCCGGCAGGATCAGCGCGACCCACCAGGGGATGATGTCGCGCATCGCGAGGCCGACCACGACGGCCAGGATGTAGAGCCGGTCCGCGACCGGGTCGAGGATCTGCCCGAGCTTCGAGGTCTGGTTGAGCTTGCGGGCGAGGTAGCCGTCGAGCCAGTCGGTGAACCCGGAGAACATCAGCAGCAACAGCGCGAGGACGTCCGCCTCGGGGCCGAGCACCAGCCAGAGGAACAGCGGCACGCCGAGCAGGCGCAGCGCGCTCACGGCGTTGGGCAGCGTCCAGACCGCCGCTCCGCGGGTGTCGTCGCGTCCGGCCATGCGTGTACCCCTGCTGCCGCTCATGTCGGGCCCACCCTATCCGTGCGGACCCGCCGGAGAGCGGCGGCCGACCCGGCCCGGCGACGCGGATCTTGCCCGGGTCTCAGGCGGTGCTGCGAGACAGCATGGTCGCGGCTTCCCGCTCGACCAGGATCTCCACGAAGTCACGGATCCTGGCGCCGTCCAGCTCGTGGTACGCCGACTCCACGGCGTGCCGGAGCCGATCGGGTTCGGCCTGCGGGAACCGTGAGTGGAGCCGGGCACTGACCTGGTCGAGCACGCGGGTCTCTTCGGCGGTGGCCATGGGTTCATCCTGCGTCGCCGCTGGGCCACCGCAAAGTGAACAGTTGGTGAACGCCGTGGCCGATCGGCCGGCCGGCGGACCACGACGGGCGTCAGGCGGCGCGGTGGACCTGGCAGCCGCAACGCGGGCAGTGCTCGCGCTCGCAGCAGTCGAGGTCCTGACCGCAGCTGCAGACGGGGGCCGAGCACGAGCCCGGTCCGGGTGCTGCCTCTGTCGTGGTGGTCATGGCATCTCCTCGGTTGTCCCTTGACACCTAGAGAAACGACCGGAACACCCGATACATGACGCATTCCTGCCGGAAATGGCCCGTTCGGGCTATGCCCGGCCCAGCGACCGGAGGGACCCGGTCGCGGTGATCCGGTGCTCCTGCCAGTCGACCGCGGTGACCGCCTCGACCGGCAGCTCCCCGGTGTGGCGGTGCAGCCGGCGCACCGCGGCGGCGACCAGCGCCGGCCCGGTGAAGTCGCCGCGGTCGTAGCCCAGGAGGGACCCGGGCCGGCCCCGGCCGACGATCAGGCTCCTGACGGTCAGCCGGGCCTCGCCGTGGCGGGGCTCGACGCGCACGTCCAGGACGCGTCCCGCCGACTCGCCGTCGAGGAGGACCTCCATCCCGAGCAGGTCGTCCATCCGGTGGTGCCGGACCCCGGGCCCGGCAGCGGGTTGGCGGTCGAGCACGGCCTCACGGGACACCCGCAGTCGTACGTCGGACCCGATCGCGTCGACCAGCTCCAGGCCGAGGTAGAGCGGGACGTCGCGGTCGGCGTACTGAACGCCGAGCCGGTGCCACATCTCGTGCAGCCATCCCCCGAGCCGACCGGAGAAGCGCGGGACCAGCGCGGCCGGCCCGACGAGCAGCCCGGTCACTGTGAGGTCACCTCGAGGCCCCTCGGTGACCTCGAGGTCGTCGACGTTGCAGACCATCTGCCCGTCCGCGTCGACGACCTGCCGGTCGAGCAGGTGCAGCGCGGCGTCCAGCCAGGGCCCGTCCAGGCGGTTCCTCATCGGCGACATGTCACGTCCCGGCTCCCATGTGCGTGATCACCAGCAGCGGGATCGCCGCGACCGCGGCGACCACCACCATCGCGAGGTAGACGGTGCCCAGCGCGTTCGACAACGGCCCGTTCGTGTCGTCGCCCATGTAGTCGCGGTCATTGGCCACGACCAGGATCGGGAAGTAGGTCAACGGCAGCGCGACGGCCGAGAAGACCACCGACAGCTCGGTGACCATGATCGGGTCGACTCCCGTCATCAGCACGCCGACGGCGAGCAGGGTGCACAGCACCAGCACCAGGTGGAAGCGGGCCGCCTCCCGAGGCCGGACGAACTTGCCCCACTGCCAGCCGAAGAACTGCGCCAGCGAGTAGCCCGCCGACAACCCGGTCTCGCAGGCGGCGCCGAACGTCGCGGCCACGAAGCCGATCACGACGACCGCGATCCCGATCTTCCCGAGGGCGACGCCGACCGGCAGCCCCACCTGGCTCAGGGCCGCGACGTCGATGCCGAGCGGGCCGAGCGCCGCGGCCGCCGAGCCCGCGATCGCCAGGGAGAGCAGGCCACCGAGCGGGAAACCGATCAGCACGTTCGCGCGCATCACGCCGAGGTCGCGCGGGGTCCACCCCTCCTCCACGCCGCCGGAGGAGAAGAAGAACACCTCGTACGGCGTCATCGCCGCGCCGAACAGCGCCACCGCGAAGTACGCGTACGTCGGCCAGTCCTCCTGGCCCGGCTTGTCGAAGGTCGCGGCCTGGGAGACGAAGTCGCTCCACGACGGCCCCAGCTGCCAGAGCGCCACGGTGAAGACCACCAGGCACAGACCGAGGAGCCCGAGGACGTTCTCCATGACGGTGAACCTGGCGCGCCACAGGACCGCCCACACGAGCAGCCCGACGAACGGCACGATCAGGAACTCGGAGAGCGAGGTCACCAGCATGATCGCCAGCGCGACGCCACCGATCTCGGCGATGAACGTGAGCAGCGTGACGGCCACCGAGGCGAACAGGTTGAGCACGCCCATCCGCGGACCGAGCCGCTCCCGGACCAGGTCGAACGTCGCCCGGCCGCTGCACGCCGCGACGCGCCCCGACATCTCCGCGAAGATGCAGATGCCGACGACGCCGAACACCACCACCAGCCCGAGGGAGAGGCCGAACCTCGCCCCGACCTGGGCGTTGACGACGAGGTCGCCGATGTCGACGAACCCGCCGATCGCGGTGAGGATGCCCAGCGCGACCTCGAACACCTTCTTCATCGGCGCCCCACCGACCCCGGGGCTTCCTTGACCGCGGTGTCGAGCCGGTCGAGCCGCTCCCGCATCGCATCGATCTCGTCCACGAGGCGTCGGGCCGTGGCCCGGTCGAGGCCGGGCGACGCGATCGCCACGCTGGTCTCGACGAGCAGGGCCTGCGCCTCCTGGAGCGCCGTGGTGACCGTCGCGTTCGCGGCGTGCAGGCGGTCCGGAGGCTGGCCGACCAGGTAGCCGGACACCTTCCGACTGCTGCTCTCGATCGAGTCGGTCATGGTGACGACGGCGTACGAGTGCGGGAGCCCGCCGCGCGCGTCGTGCTCGACCACCAACCGCGCGGTGCCGAGGCCCGAGATCAGCTCACCGAGCGCGCGCTCGGTCGAGCCCTGCCAGGACGACGTGCTCGCCGGCTGCCCACTGCCGCACCCGACGGCCAGCACCAGAGCGGCCACCAGGCAGGCGATACGTCCGACCCGACGCCCTCGACCCATGGCCGGGAGGTACCCCCGGCCACGAGCGGCCATGCAGTCGAACCGGCGTACGACAGCGGGAGCGCCCCGGCCGCGCATGGGCCGCCCCGCCGTGGGTACCTCCTGCTTCGCAACCGAGGAGGAGGCCGGAATGGGAGACAGCGCGTGGGCCGGGGTGCTCATGGTGACGTTGGCGGTGCTGATCGCTGCGGCGTTCATCGCCCTCTGGGTCCGGGACAAGGGGCGCGCCGACGAGGTGGCCGACGATCCCGAACGAGCCCACACCGACGTCCGTCCGGTCACCCGACCCGGTCCAAGGGAGGGAGCGGCGCAAGAGCCGCCCGAGTTGAGAAGAGAGAGGCGGCACTGACATGGAGTTCATTCTCTGGATCCTGGCGGTCATCCTGGTCATCTCCGGGATCGTGAGCCTGGTCCGTGGAGCGGTCCTGTGGGGCATCGTCCTCATCGTCGTCGGCCTGCTGGTGGGACCCGGCGGGGTGAGCATCTTCACCTGAGCCGGCACGGGCGGCGGCGCGTGGTCATCGACAGCCGCGAGCCGCCGCCCTGCCGTCCAGGCACGCACCCGATGAGCAAGAAGCCGAGCCAGGAGTCGACCCGGACCGTGGAGGCCTCGATCGCCACCCAGGTCGACGAGATCGCCGCCGCGGCTGCGCGGCACCAGATCCGCGTGGGGGTGGCGGAGTCGCTGACCAGCGGCCAGCTCGCCGCCGATCTCGGGGCCGGACCGGACGCGTCGAGGTGGTTTCGCGGCGGCATCGTCGCCTACGCCCCGCAGGTCAAGTTCGACCTCCTCGGCGTCACCCCGGGACCGGTCGTCACGGCCGGGTGCGTCCGCCAGATGGCCCGGGGCGCCGCCCGGGCGCTCGGTGCCGACGCGGTGGTCGCCACCACCGGGGTCGGCGGTCCCGACCCCGAGGAGGGCGAGCCGCCCGGGACCGTCTACGTGGGCGTGCTGGTCGGCGGGCACGAGACCTGCCGCCGACTCGACCTCGGCGGGGACCCCGACACCGTGCTGGCCCAGACCCGGGCGCACGCCCTCACGATCCTGCTCGACGCGCTCGGCGTCGTGGCGGACGAGGTCAGCGCACGACCGCGACCGGGCACTGCGCGTGATGGAGGACCTGCTGGCTCACCGAGCCCAGCAGCATCCCGGTGAACGCACCACGGCCCCGCGATCCCACCACCACCAGGGTGGCGGCTGCCGACGCGTCGGCCAGCGCCCGCCACGCCACCACCGGGATCGCCTCCGGCTCGATGTGTACGTCGGGATGCTCGGCCTGCACACCCGCCACCGACTCGGAGAGCAGCCGCTCCTCCTCGGCGATCCGCTCCATGAACTGCGGCGGCACCTCGCGCCGGGTGGTGCCCGTCGCCCTGCCGTCGCGCCAGCCGTGGACGACGACGACGTCCTCGCCCGTCAGCTCGGCACGCCGGCAGGCGAACGCGAGCGCCTCGTCACTGCCACCGGACCCGTCGACGCCCACGACGATCCGCGAGGCGTTCGGGTGCGCGACCGGGCGGGCGACCACGACCGGGCACGACGCGTGCCGGGCCAGGTGCTGGCTCACCGATCCGGCGACCAGGCCGGCGACCTGCCCGTGCCCACGGCTGCCGACGACCAGCAGGGCCGCACCCTCGGCCGCCTCCAGGAGCACCGGCACGGCCGGCCCGGCCCGCCGGTCGACGGCGGCGTCCCGCAGGAGGGCCTCCCCCAGGATCCGGTCGGCCGAGGCCCGCACCTCCTCGAGGTGGTCGCCCCAGAGCAGGGAGCCCTCGGGCATCAGGTCGTCCGCGGCCGTGGCGATGACGGCCACCACCGGCTGCTCGGTGAGCAGGGCGGTCCGGACCGCCCACGTCAGCGCGATCTGGGCATCCGGCGATCCGTCGTACGCGACGACGATCCGGTCGGTCGTGTTCGTGGTCATGTCCCCCAGCATCGCGCACCGGGCCCCCGTCCACGCAGGGTCGGCCGGAACCCGCCCCCGGGACCAACGGCCCGCCCGAACAGGTCGCCCGTCGCTGTGCCTCATGACCGCGACGCGCGACCGTGGAGGCATGGAGAACATTCAGGTCCCTGCAGGCTCGGTCGTCGTGGGCGTCGACGGCTCCCCCTCGAGTGAGAAGGCCGTGCTCTGGGGCGCGGAGCAGGCCGAGCTCGAGCATCGTCCCGTCGCCCTCGTCCACGCCGCCAGCCAGACCGCCGCGACCACCTGGATGGGTGCGCCCGGGTTCAACCCCGCCACGATGCTGCAGGCCCTGGAGGAGTCCGGCAAGGCCCAGCTCCAGGCCGCCGCCGACACGGTGCACGCACGACACCCGGGCCTGGAGGTGTACCGGGTCTTCGACCACCGCGACCCCCGTGACGCGCTCCTGGCCCTGTCCGGGAAGGCGTCGATGGTCGTCGTCGGGTCCCGCGGACGCGGCCCGATGGCGAGCCTGCTGCTCGGCTCGGTCAGCCTGGCCGTGTCCCAGCACGCCTCGTGCCCGGTCGTCGTCGTGCGCGAGCAGGACGGCGAAGGCCACGGCGGGATCGTCGTCGGGGCCGACGGCACCGAGCGCTCCGACGCCGCGGTCGGGTTCGCCTTCCGGCAGGCGTCGCTGCGGTCGCTGCCGCTGACGGTGGTGCACGCCTTCTGGAGCGAGCAGGACGAGGGCTACCCGTCGATGGCCCACGAGTACGACGAGGCCGACCTCGAGGACATGCGGCTGCTCCTCGCCGAGTCGATCGCCGGACCCGAGGCGGACTACCCCGAGGTCAAGGTCAGCCTGCACGTCGAGCGCGGGATCCCGGACAGCGTGCTGCTGCACGCCTGCCGGACCGCCGACCTCGTCGTCGTGGGGACCCATCCGACCAACGCGGTCTACGACCTGCTGGCCGGAGAGGTCAGCCGCTCCGTCCTCGGGCACGCACACTGTCCGGTCGCCGTCGTCCCGGACACCGTCTGAGGGACCCAGCGCCGATGACCTCCGACCCCCGACCGTCCCTGCCGAAGCCCCGGCCCGACACCCAACCGGACTCCCCGCCGGCCGCTGCCGCCCGTGACCGGATCGTGGTCGCGGTGGACGGCTCGGAGGCCAGCGTCCGCGCCCTGGTGTGGGCCCTCCGCAAGGCCGCCGGGAGTGGTCTGCGGGTCGAGGCGCTGACCACGTGGCCGCTGCACGGTGCGGTCTTCGTGCGGGAGGTGGCCGGGCACTTCTGCGAGCCTCGCTGGCGCGCCCGCGAGGTCCAGGCAGAGGCGGTCTCGCGCGCCCTCGCTGCGGTCGACGACGCCCCGCCGTACGAGCTGCGGGTCGTGAACGCCGACCTCGTGGCCGCGCTGAGCCGGGCCAGCCTGCGCGCCGCCCTGGTGGTCGCCGGCTCGGACCGTCCCACGTGGTCGGCGAGAACGCGGACCGGTCCGGCCCGGCTCACCGACCGGTTGCGCGAGGAGGTCCCGGGGCCGCTCGTCGTGATCGGCCCGGACTGGACGGACGAGGACGCACCGGCCCGGGACACCGCCCCGGCGTCGGGCGGGCAGCGCCGCCGTTCGCGATGAGCCTCCGCGTGGCCCGCCCGGCCTGGCTGGCGGGCTACCGGCGGACGTGGTGGCGCGGCGACCTGGTCGCCGGCATCACCGTCACCGCCTACCTGGTCCCGCAGGTGATGGCGTACGCCGACCTGGCCGGCCTCCCGGCGGCGACCGGGCTGTGGGCCGCCGTGGGTGCGCTCACCGCCTACGCACTGGTCGGCACGTCACCGATCCTGTCGGCCGGACCCGAGTCGACCACCGCCCTGATGACCGCCGCGGCCCTGGGAGCGGCCGGCGCCTCGGCCGGGCGCGGGCCGGAGCTCGCCGTCGCCCTCGCCTTCGCCGTCGCGGTCCTGTGCCTCCTCGGCTGGCTCGGCCACCTCAGTGCGCTCGCGCAGCTGCTCTCCCGACCGGTGCTGGTCGGCTACATGGCCGGCATCGCCGCGATCATGGTGATGTCCCAGCTCGGGAAGCTGATCGGCGCGACCACGACGGCCGACACCTTCCTCGGGCAGGGCCGCGAGCTGGCCGGACACCTGGCCGACAGCCACCTGCCGACCCTCGTCGTCGGTGTCACCACCCTCGTCGTGATGCTCGCCGGGGCGGCGCTCTGGCCGCGGGCACCGATGGCCCTCGTCGGCATGCTCGGCGCGACCGCCGCCGTGTCGCTGTTGCACCTCACCGAGCACGGGGTCCGGGTGATCGGCGACATCCCGACCGGGCTGCCCCGACCCGGCGTACCCGACCTGTCCGGGAGCGAGCTGCTCTCGATGCTCGGGCCCGCGCTCGGCATCGCGTTCGTCGCCTACACCGACAACATCCTGACCGCCCGCTCGTTCGCGACCCGTCGGGGCGAGCGCGTCGACGCGCGCCGCGAGCTGCTCGCCGTGGGAGCTGCGAACCTCGGGGCCGCGCTCCTGCACGGCTTCCCGGTCAGCAGCAGCGGCAGCCGGACGGCGATCGCGGACGCGTCCGGGGCCCGCAGCCAGCTGGCCGGGCTCGTGACGGTGGTCGTCACCGTGGTCTCGCTCTGGACGCTCGAGCCGGTGCTCTCGGCGTTCCCGGCAGCCGCCCTCGCCGCCGTGGTCGTGTACGCCGCGGTCCGCCTGGTCGACGTGGCGGAGTTCCGCCGGTACGCGGCGTTCCGGCGCAGCGAGCTCGTCCTCGCCCTGGGTACGACGCTCGCGGTGGTTCTTGTCGGCGTCCTCATCGGCGTGCTCGTGGCGATCGGGCTCTCGGTGCTGGACCTGCTGCGCCGGGTCGCCCGCCCGCACGATGCGATCGAGGGCTTCGTGCCGGGGCTCGCCGGCATGCACGACGTCGACGACTTCCCCGAGGCGGTCGCGGTGCCCGGGCTGGTGATCTACCGCTACGACTCCCCGCTGTTCTTCGCGAACGCCGAGGACTTCCACACCCGCGCGCGGGCGGCCGCGGCCGGTGAGGATGTCCGCTGGTTCGTCCTCAACACCGAGGCGATCGTCGAGGTCGACATCACCGCGGTCGACGCCCTCGAGGCGCTCCGCCAGGAGCTCGCCGGGCGGGGCATCGTGTTCGGGCTGGCCCGGATCAAGCAGGACCTGCGCACCGACCTGGCCCCGTCGGGGCTCCTCGAGCGGATCGGCGAGGACCACCTGTTCCCGACACTGCCGACCACCGTCGAGGCGTTCCGGGCCTGGGAGCAGACGCACCCGCGCACGGGCTGACCGACGACGTCGGGCCGACCGCCCTCAGTCCGCGCGCACCCGCTCCTCGTAGCGCGGCACGACCGCGGTCCAGCCGAGCTCGGAGCGCAGCCGCTGGGCGAGTGCGGCCGCCGAGTCCGGCTCGCCATGCACCACGAAGGCCGTGCTCGGTGCCGGGGAGTCGCGCAGCCAGGCGACCACCTGGTCGGCGTCCGCGTGGGCGGAGAAGCCGCGGATGTCCACGATCTCGGCGCGGACCGGCACGTAGTGGCCGTGGATCTTGATCTCGTGCGCCCCGTCGGCCAGAGCCCGGCCGCGCGTGCCCGGCACCTGGTAGCCGGTCAGGATCACCGCGTTGCGCCGGTGCGGGAGCTGGTGCTGCAGGTGGTGCAGCACCCGGCCGCCGGTCGCCATCCCGGACGCCGAGATGACGATGCACGCGTGCGACGGGTCGTTGAGCTGCTCGGACTCGACCGGCCCGTGCACCAGCCGGAGCCGCCCGGTGTCGAACGGGTCGCCGCCGGTGAGCAGCTCGGGCCGGAACTCCTGCAGATCCGGGTCGGTGAGCGCGTCGCGGTAGATCTCGAGCGCGGCCAGGGCCATCGGGCTGTCGACGTACACCGGCACGTCCGGCACCCGACCCTCGGCGACGAGGTCGCGGAGCACCCGGAGGAGCAGCGGGGTGCGGTCCACGGCGAAGGCCGGGAGGAGGGCCACTCCCCCGCGCCCGAGCACCCGGGTGAGCGCGACCGCCAGCTCGTCGGCCGGCCGACCCTCGTGGGTGCGGTCACCGTAGGTCGACTCGACCACGAAGTAGTCGGCCGGCCCCGGGGGCTCAGGCGGCAGCAGCAGCGGATGGTCGGGCCGGCCCAGGTCACCGCTGAACACGATCCTGGTGTCCTCGTGGGTCAGGGCCGCGAACCGGGACCCGAGGATGTGCCCGGCCCGGTGCAGCTCCACGCCGATGCCCCCACCCAGCTCACGCCCCTTCGCAGCCGGGAGCGGTTCGAGCAGGCCGAGCGCCGACTCGGCGTCGGCCGTGTCGAAGAGCGGCGCGGGCTCGCGGTGCTTCGACAGCCCGGACTCGCGCGCCCACCGCGCCTCTTCCTCCTGCAGGTGCGCCGCGTCGCGGAGCACGACCTCGAGCAACCGGGCGGTGTTCTCGCTGCACACGACCGGACCGGAGAATCCCGCCCGCACCAGGACCGGCAGGTACCCGCTGTGGTCCAGGTGCGCGTGGGTGACCACCACGGCGTCGATCGACGACGGCGCCGTGCCCAGGGGGGTCCAGTTCCGGCGGCGCCACGCACGGTCGCCCTGGAACAGGCCCGCGTCGACGAGCACCCGACGCCCTCCGGCCTCGAGCAGGAACTTGCTCCCGGTGACCGTGCCCGCGGCCCCGAGGAACGTCAGGTTCATCGCCACCGCCGGGTCACCTCGTCAGGTCGACCGGCTTGTGCAGCACGCCGGAGATGTCGTCGGCCGCCGCCTCGAGAAGCACGTGGGCCAGGTGGGACAGCGCCCGGGCGGCCGCGAGCTCGTCACCGATCTCGGGGACGTTCGGGTCCGC
>Ga0255338_1001712_pt1 | contig 38521 bp, 26 predicted proteins | sample MeOH1_35cm_T4_19_FD_203715 | JGI IMG/M metagenome (GOLD analysis project Ga0255338, IMG submission 203715) | Sandy soil microbial communities from University of British Columbia, Vancouver, Canada - MeOH1_35cm_T4_195 | ecosystem: Engineered > Artificial ecosystem > Sand microcosm > Unclassified ...
CGTAGGCAGTCTGCAGCTCTTGCTCCACCGTGCGAACCCGTTCTCGCAGCTCCGCTTCACTCGCGGAGGCCAGCGCCTTCGCCTCGTCCTTCTGCGACCGGAGCAGGCCGCGGTCCAGAACCGGAAACGTGAACCCGGCGCGCACGGAATTCCGGGGCCATTGCTCCACGCTGGCGTGCGTCCCCGTGACGAAAAGGTCCGGCACCCGCGCCGCGCCGGCCATCCGGACCGCCGCCTGCCGCGCCGCGATCTCCGCCCGCGCCACCTGCACTTCCGGCCGGCTGAAAGCCACGGTGCGCCAGGTCTCCAGCGCCGGCTCCACCGGCGGCGCCGTCAACTCCGCCGGAATGGCGACCGACGTCGTATACGGGATGCCCACGAGACTCTTGAGCGCGGTGAGGCGGGTCTCCAGTTCCGCGGCGGCCTCGTCGCGCACCTGCTCGCGAGCGGCGACCTCGATCTCGCTGCGGTTCACCTGCGTGCGGGGTACCTCGCCAGCGTCGAACTGCGCCTTCGCGGCCTCGCGGAACCGCTCGGCCAACCGCACGTACTGCGCCGCCTGATCCCGCAGCGCCTGCCCTTCCAGCGCGGCCAGGTAGGCGAGCCGTACCTGATAGGCCAGCTCCAGCCGCGCGACCTCCAGCTCCGCAGCGGCCCGCTGCCGCTCCCCCTCGGCAGTCAGCGTGCGAAAGCGCCGCTTCCCTCCCAGCTCAAAGAGCTGGGTGACCACCACGTCTTCGTCCAGCCCGCCTGTGTCCCGGCCCACCCCGTGCTGCAGCGTCAGCTCCGGGTTCGGTCCGGAGCGCGCGCCCCGCAGGTGCGCCTCCCCGCCGCGCAGCCGGAGCTCGGCCGCCCGCACCGCGGGGCTGCTCGCCATGGCGCGATCCAGGGCCTCGCGCACGGTGAGTGGCGCCGGCGCCTCACCGGCAGCAGGCGGACAGGCCCACGCCAGGACAAGGAGGAGTCCGGCTGCTCGCCAGGACACACGACGCCGGGAGCCAGGCCGAGCGCGACTCACCACGATGACTGGAAGGTACGACACGCAAGAAAACCCCGGGCGATGTGCCAATTGGATTGGCCTATGCTCTAGCACGAGCAGGCCGCTGCATGTCGATACGCCGGGGCAAGGGGTCCACACCTCCCCGCACCCGGCTGCGCGGGATCGCTATGCTTCCAGATCGGCAAACGAGCGCGGCGCCACGGCGATCTCACCCGCCTTCACCGCGAGCTGACCGCACGCCGCCGCGATGTCCTGGCCGCGCTCCATCCGCTGGGTGACGGAGATCCCGTATTCCTCGACAATCTGCCGAAAGCGGCGGACGCGTTTCTGGCCGGGCGCCTCGAAGTGCGTAAAGGAATCCGCCGGGTTCCAGGGGATCAGGTTGACGTGGCTGATCATCCCCCGGCACAGCTCGCCGAGCTGCCGGGCGTGCTCTTCTTCATCGTTCACACGCGCCAGGAGGAGGTATTCCAGCGTCACGCGGCGACCGGTTTTGTCCAGGTACTCGCGCACCGCTTCCATCACGGCCTGGACGCCCCACTTCTTCGAGAGGGGGATGAGGCTGGCGCGGAGCTCATCGTTCGGCGCGTGCAGGGAGAGCGCCAAGGTTACCGGCAGGCCTTCTTCCGCCAGCTTCCGGATGCCGGGAACGTGGCCGGCGGTGGAGACGGTGAGGTGCCGGTAGGAAAGGCCGATCTCCTCGTGCATCAGCTTCAGCGCGCGGACCAGATTCTCGTAGTTGAGCATCGGCTCGCCCATGCCCATCACCACCACGTGGGTCAGCTTTCCCGTCGGGCTCTGCTCCCGGGCGGTGAGCACCTGGTCCACCAGCTCCCCCACCGAGAGGTTGCGCGCGAAGCCCATGGTGGCCGTGGCGCAGAAGACGCAGCCGACCGCGCACCCCACCTGGCTGGAGATGCAGACGGAGGTGCGGTCCGGGTACGGGAGTACGACGGTCTCGATCTCTTTGCCGTCCGGGTAGCGGAGCAGCAGCTTGGTGGTGCCGTCTCGCGAGACCTGCCGGGCCGCAATCTCGGAGCGCCCCACCTCGAACCGCTCGGCGAGGCGCTCCCGCAGGGCGGCCGGCTGGTCGGTCATGTCCGCGAACGAGCGCGCGCCCCGGGCGTAGAGCCACTGTGCGATTTGCCGCCCGCGGTACGCCGGCTGCTTCAGCTCCGCGAGTGCCACTTCCAGTTCCGCGCGGCTCTTGCCCACCAGCGGCTCTTTAAGTTCTGCTTTGTCCAGCCCCAACACGGGCAGTTCCATACGCGCCTCCCAGCAGCTCCATTATACCTCGCTGCCTCTGGCGACAGTGTGCGAAGTCCGCTGGGCAACCGCACGCGGGCGAACCGGAGTTGGGAGGGCGAGGCTCCCGCCGAGTCGCGTGCCGGCTCGGCGGGAGCCTCGCCCTCCCCCTCGTTCGACGTGGAATTGGATCCAGTAGCGAAGCAATATGCACGGACGCCATAGGGGCCGCAAGCCGGTGTGAAGAAGAATACGAAGCCGGGATCGCAGCGGGAATCGATGTGGGGAATCGGAAGGACGATGAATTCACGGAAGAGTTGGTTACTCCCGCTCCTGGCGGGGCTGTGCGCCGGAATGCTGGCGCAGCACGCGCGGGCGGAAGACTGGGGCGCCTACGCGCTGGCGCCTTGCGGCGCCCCGGGAATGGTGCTGGAAGCGGTAGGCGCGGGCACCGTCGAGGGGACAGTGGTTAGCATCGGCCGGGCGGGCGGAAAGCCGAACCAGAAGTGGCTCATCGTGCCGAAGGACGGCGAGTTTTTCGCGGTTCGACCCGCCTACAGCAGCACCCTGGTACTGGCAGCGGAGAAGGGCGGCACCCGGAAAGATCATGCGGTATGACGCGAACGGCAAAGGCACGCTGGTCGCCAGCGGCATCCCCGGCGACTACGTAATGGCGGCGCCCGGCGGCGGCCTCTACGTCACCGTCAACCGCAGCCCGGATACGCGGCGTATGGCTTCCAGTAACGCGGAGGCCGGCGGAGAGGTGTGGTTTGTGAAGGACGGCAAGAAGCGACAGGTCGCTGCCGGCCTCAAGCGCGCCGCCGGGATGGCCTACCGTCCGGACCAGTGGCTGCTGGCCGTGGCGGAGGGCGACGCCAAATGGGCCACCAGCTATCAGATGGAGCCGGACGGCAGTCTCTCCCACCCGGAACGCTACTTCTGGCTGCACGTCATGGACGGTGATGACGACGCGGGCACCGAGTCCGTCTGCTATGCGCGCGAAGGACAGGTCCTCTTTGCCACCCGCGCGGGCATCCAGATCTGCGCGGACGACGGCCCCACCCAGGGGATCTTACCCCTGCCGGACCGGAGCCGGGTGCAAAACGCCTGCCTGGGCGGGCGAGAGTTGGACACCCTCTTCGCCTTCTCCGGCGACCGCATCTGGCGGCGCAAGGTCAAGATCCACGCGATGGGCGCGTTCACGCCGTGGACTAAGGTGAACGGCACGCCGTTGTAAGGGCAAACCTGAAGGAGAAGCGGCATTGCGAGCGACGGCCTCGACGTTGCCGGACCACGCCTACATAGAACAAGGACAGCGACCCGATAGGGAAGGGCCGCTGCTCCCTTCTATCGTCTGCGCCGCACGCCTTTCTCCCGCCGAGCCTGGCCCGTACGTCGTGGCGGGCGGAGGGTCTGCGGTGTCGTTCCTTAGGACGAACGAAGCGTGGCAATGGCGCCACTTTACGGGCGTCATCAATCCGACCCCGGATGGTGCTTCCCAGCACATCGAGCGCACAGTTGGCGGGCCTCCGCACTCGCAATGTAGGCACGATTTCGCTCTGGAAATTGCATGAAAAAATCTCTTCAAGTCGTTTTGACGCTGGCTCGGACCACCGCTATCATAGCCTCAGACGAAGGAGGTGATGACTTTCATGAGCAATGACAGTCGAGGTGGCTGTAGGGGGTGACCCCGCCTCGCACGACGGGTAGGGTAACTCCCTAAATCCCGACAGATCCACCGGTGGGGGGCCGTTACCACGGTCCCCCACTTGCTTGTACCTCCCCATGCTCGCGCCGGTTTCCGCGCAGCTACGAGTGCCGAGTCCCGGTCTCGGGTAGTGGGCCTCGGATATACTGACGGCGGCGGCGGAGACTGCGCGGCCCATCTCCCCAGGAGAAACTGGATAATGAGCGAAACGCCGAATGAACCGGTCGAGACCGGGACGCTGGAAGAGGATGTGGAAGAAATCAGCGTGGATATCACCGAGGACGGCCTCGTGTGGATCCACGGTGAGGGCTGGGAGCTGGTGTTGGCTCCCGAGGAAGCGCGCGAGCTAGGCGAAGCGCTCATCGACGCCGCGGACGACGCCGAAACCCCCGAGGAGTCGGCCGAGTAAGCGAACTCCGGGTAGCCTCAAGCGTGAAGCGCCGGGCCTTTGCGGGCGCCGAGCATGGGGCGTTGGGGTCCGGAGAATCGCACGGGGAGTTGCAGAAGGGGGTGGGCTTGTCTCCAAGTCCACCCCCTTCTGCCGTTTCTGGTTAGCGCTCTTCCTTTAGATCCTGAATTCGCTCCTGGATCTCCGCATCATCCGGATCGCAGCGGGCGGCTTCGTGGAAGGCGGAGAGTGCTTCGCCGGGCCGCCGCAGCGGTTCGTAAAGGCAGCTGAGGTTGTACCAACCCAGTTTGAAGCCGCCATCAAAGCCCGTGTCATCGCGAGCGGAGCGTGGTGCTCCCCTCTGGCGGCAGGTGACTACAGAACGAAAGGGTCTGGGTTACCTGTGGTCGAACGGGATCGCCACGTCGCTTCGCTCCTCGCGATGACACCGCCTTACGCCCGGCCGCCAGGGGGTGAAACCCCGCCGACTACGTCTGCGTCACCCCGGCAGGCTCAACGCTCCTGGAGCCGCGCCCTGAACACCCGAACACCCTCTCTATGGCTTGGTGCCTGATGCTTGCGCCTTCCCCTCGACGGGCCAGTTCAGGTGCTTGTGGAGGAACTCGTAGGTGCCCACACCGTGGATGGTGTGCGGCCCATTGAAGAACTCGATGGTGGTGCGGTCGGCGAGGCCGAGGCGGTCGAAGCGCTGCTTGGCCTTGAGGTACTCGTAGGCGACCCACTCGTCCGGGGCAACGCCGTCGTCGTGGCCGCGCTCGACCATGAACGGGCGCGGGCAGATGAGCCAGGCCATCTCCGCGTAGTTGAAGGTGTTGCCCAGGTCGAACTCGTACATTTCGTATTCGCCGGTGAACATGTAGCTGTAGCGGCTGGTGGTGGAGACGTTCTTCCAGATCCACTCGTTGTAGTCGCCGCTGCAGATGGAGAGGGCGTATTTCTCTACCAGGGCCGGAACGCGCATCGCCGTCTTGCCGCCGTAGCTGAGGCCGTAGAAGCCGATCCGCTGCGGGTCTACGTACGGCTGCTCGGCCAGCCAATCGACAATCCGCTCGTGCTGGCGGACGATGAATGAGAAGAGCGACTTTTTCAACGGGTTGGCTTTGCGCTGCAGCACGCGGAAGTTGTCTTGCCCGATGTAGGGGTTCTGCGGCGAGAACGTCACAAAGCCGCGCTCCGCCAGCCGGTTCGCGAACTGGTGGTAGTAGGGGCTGTCCACCTTCGGGTCGGCGGCGTCCGTGGGCCGGCCTTCCAACCCATGCTGGCATACTACTACGGGTCGCTTCTCGCCGGGTTTTACGTCCTTCGGCAGCAGCAGGATGCCGTAGGAGTAGACGCCGGGCCAGAGGTCCAGCACCACCTCGTAGCCGCGGTACTTCGGCTCGTCGTAAATCAGTCGGGTGCGCGGATTCGCGGGGAGGCTTGGGGGCGGCAGCGCGCCGATCACTTCGTTGGCCAGGGTCTTCCGCAGATCGCGGGTCGTTGCCTGCCACTTCTCCACGCTGGAGCCGTCCGCGGGCTTCCACAACTCCGCACGGCGAAGGTCCCCTTCTCGCATTTTCTCCTGGGTAAAGCTCACCAACTGGTCGAACTGCCGCTTCAGACGCGCGTCCGCGTCATAAGCCCCGCGCGCATCCTTGAGCGGGGCGCCGTTCGGGACCACGCGGGCAGTGCTTCCCAGCGACTTCAGGAATGGCGTCAGCGTGGCATCGCTGCCGGGGTAGCCGCCCGCGTTTTCGACCACCGGCAGCTTCCACTCCGGCTCCAGCTTCCCCGCCAGCTTTTCCGCTCGCGCCGCTTCCGCACCTACCGCCGGCAGGGGCGGAGTCGAGAGAACGCCCGGGGCGGCACCAGAGCGGCCGTCGTGTGGGGCGGGCGGACCGGAGACCGACGGATAGAAACAGTACTCCACCGCCAGGCTGCGCGGCGCGATGAGGCTCGCGATCTCCGCGTCGCCGAACTCCTCCAACAGCGACCAGGTGTTGCGATAGATCGGCTCCTTCCACAACTCCTCGCGGGGACCGAAGTAGCCGCTCACCACGGTCGACTTGATCCGGTCATCTAGCGCGGCACTGTAGAACGCCAGCAGCCCGCCCTCTCCGTAGCCGTAAACTCCGACGGGGGCCGCCTTCGCATCGCGGGAGAACCAGTCCACCGCGGCCAGCACCTTCTGCACTTCGTAGCCGATGATGTGGCGGCCCATCTCATACGCACCGCGGTAAACGAACTCCCGGTGCGGCTGGTTGGTCATACGGATCGACGGGTTGCCCGAGAACGTATCGCGCCGGTCGATCAGCGCGGGGACCAGCACCCGGCAGCCGTTTTCGGCCAGCCGCCGCGCGAACTGCGCCTCCGCCGGCGCGCCGGACGCGAGGCCGGTCACCATTTCCGGAGTCCAGTCGCAGTCCGGCAGCGCCACGATGTTCGCCGTGATCTTGCCCTTCGGCTCCAGCAGCAGCCCCTCGGCGTCCACGCCCTTCAGCACCGGCCAGCGCACCGCGTGTACGCGGTAGCTCTTCGTCTCTGCCACCAGGGAGGGGGTGCTGGTAGTAGCGATCAGCTCCACTTCCACCGGGCTCACCCGGGGGTCCACCGCCCCGATGATCTTCCGTAGGTGCTGCCGGTTCGGCTCCACCGACTTCCCATACGCCTGTGCGGAGGAGAAGTCTCGCTTCCAATACCTATCCCGCGCCGCAACCGAGACCTCCGCATCCTTCAACAGGTATGCATCGATCCCGGCCACCATCTGCGCGGCCAGATCCCCCTGCATCTCCAGGGGTTTGGTGCCGGGAAGGGTGCGGGGGCTGGCGGGCAGCTTCACCCCTAGCGTTTGTGCAGACGCGGAAACGGCGCAGGCCGAGGCGAGCAGGAACAGGAACAAGACGGTGAGCTTCATGGAACGGAGACCTCCGCAGGAGTGTTCGGTCGCTCGGGAGGCTTGCCCTTCGCCGAATTCGTGGCGGCTGGCGTTCCGGTGACGACCGCGCCTCCGCAAGCGGATAGCGCAACATCAATCGATGTTGAAAGAGCCCCCGTCGCGAAGGGCCGTCGAATCCCACAACGGGTGCACTCATGACCGTAGCAAGGGACCTTTTGCCCCGTCCGATTACGGCCCAGGGTAATCGGCCCCCCCCCGTAATCATTACCGTGCTGGTACGTCGCCGTGGCGGGTTCGCACATCGGAGGCACGTAACTGCCCGTTGTGGTGCAGCCGAGATCCCTGCCTGGGTCGGGATGACACTCACGGAAGGAGGGCGTCGTTCCCTAAGGCACATGCGGCTCCCGTAGGTTTCAGGCCGAAGCACTGCGCAGTGAAGCGCTTTCTCTACGCTACTTCACTCGCAGCGTGGAGAGCATCCCGATCACCGGCGCGGCGGGGACGTTCGCCCGCCAGATGGCGTACACGGAAGTGGTGGGGTTGGCGGCGAACAGCTCCCAGGTCTTGCCGGCGCCGTAGCGCACCGCCTCGCCGGTCATCCCGGTACCCGCCAGCTTCACGACCTTCCGCTCTCGCACCTTCTCTCCCATCAGCACACTCTTGCGGATGCTGTCTCGAAATCGGATGGGCGTGAGTTTTCCCATCATGCGGCTGCCTTTCCGGACGCAGCTCACGTGGATGCGCGCCGGCTTCGCGCCCAGTCGAGTCTCGACCATGAAGTCCGCCAGGTAGCGGGCTTCCCTGGCGGACGGCTTGCGTGTTGCGCGGAGACGGGTCCCCACCGGTGCCTTGAGGGTAACGAACTGATAGGCGTAGGTCTTGCCGGCCGGAGCCGCTGCGCACGCTTCCACGAGGCCGAGACAGAGACAGAGCACGAGCCACCTTCGCACCATTTGGAACCCCTTGAGAGCATGAGCCCGCCTAGCCGGCCGGGCGTTGAAGAGAGGGACCGAGTGCGCTCGGTGCCTCCGATTACTTTCGCCCGCCACGCCGCGTCTGAAACCTACTCCCGCTCGCCCAGCAGTTCGAGCGCCTTGCGGTAGCGCTCACAGCGGTCGTGATCCCGCTGGCTCGGGGCGGCGATGCGCGTGAGATCGAGGTTGTCCCGCAGGTCTGCCACCTTCACCGGCCGCGCTAACGGGTTTGCGCCGGCCCGCTTCACGAAGTCGAAGTAATCCTCACCCTCGCGCCGGGTTACCGCGTCGATGGCGTCCACCACGGCGGGAGAGAAGCCTTCCCGGCGAAGTGCGTCGAGTGTCCAGGGAGTATCCTCCACCAGGTCGTGCAGCACGCCCACGATCCGCTCTTCCGAAGAGCACAGCGCAAGCATTACCCGCAGCGGGTGCAAGATGTACGCTTCCCCCACCTTGTCTTGCTGGCCGGTGTGGGCCTCCGCCGCAACGACAATCGCTCGTTCCAGGCTGCTCATGGTCGAATTCCGCTCCTTTCGCTGCGGCTTATACCTACAGGTCTCATGTTACCGCCCACCCACGGGATCCCGGAGAATTCCGTGGAATTGCCGGAAGGACTCTCGCGGCCCTCGACGAATCATACGGTACAGATATAAAGCAAACGCTTGTTTTAGTAATCAGTCGAATACCGAGAGAAGAGAGGGGGCGTTATGTGGAGGCATGGAGACGTCTTGATCGCCACGGTCGTCGCTGTCCCGGAGGAGGGTAAGCGGCGCTCGACGCCCGTCCTGGTGCACGGGGAGTTGACCGGTCATAGCCACCGCCTGGAGGACCCGCACACGGCGGAGCTGTGGGACTGCGGCGGCGTGCTGTTCGTGCGAGTGACAGCGGAGGCCGCACGCATCGTGCACCCGGAGCACCTGCCGATCACCCTGCCGCGGGGCACCTATCGCGTTTGGCAACAGCGGGAGTACTCGCCCAAAGCAATCCGGAGGGTCGTCGATTGATCGCTCTACGCTCCCACGACTTCAGCGGCACCATCCCTCGGGTGTCCATGCCGGCGGCCGAGGTGAAGCAGCAAATCCTGCAGGGCACTGCCCTACCCGGCCTCTGCGTGCGGGGACGGTTGGACCTGTCCGGCCAGCGCAAACTCACCGCGCTTCCAGATGATCTCACTGTGGAGCTCCTCGACCTCCATGACTGCCCGAACCTGGAGAGGCTGCCGCAAGGGTTGGCGGCGCGTAGGGTGAACCTGAACGGCTGCGCCCGCCTGCAAGAGCTTCCCCCAGGACTTCGCTGCTACGAGCTGGAGCTGCGGGGCACGGCCCTCCGCCAATTGCCCCCCGACCTCCAGGTCGAGTTCCGGCTCGACCTGGAAGAGTGCCGCCGGCTGCGCTCATTGCCCACCGGGCTGAAGGTCGGCTCGCTGAACCTTCGCAACTGCGTCTCGCTGGAAGCGCTGCCCGAAGGACTGGACGTCTACTTCCTGGACCTCAGCGGCTGTGTCTCCCTTTCCGGTTGGCAGAAGCGAGCCTCGGTGCGCGTGGGGCGGCTGTCCGTTAGCGGCTGCGCCTGGCTCACTCACCTGCCGCCGTGGCTCACCGAGCTGGCCCAACTGGACGTGAGCGACTGCCCCAACCTGGTGGAGTTGCCGGAAGGCCTCCGCGTCTCTTCCACGCTGGAGATCGCCGGCTCTGGCCTGCGCGGGCTGCCCGCCTCCCTCCGCAATGTCTCCCTGCGCTGGCGAGGCGTGCCGATCGACGAGCGCATCGCTTTCCATCCGGAATCGATCACGGTGGAAGAGCTGCTGGCGGAGCGCAACGTGGAGTTGCGTCGGGTGCTGCTGGAGCGGATGGGCTACGAGCGCTTTGCCCAGCAAGCCGCGGCCGAAGTGCTGGACCGCGACCGGGATCCGGGCGGCGAGCGGCGTCTACTGCGCATCCCCCTCCCAGAAGACGAGGACCTCGTCTGCGTCTCCGTCATCTGTCCTTCCACGGATCGCCAATACGTGATCCGCGTCCCACCCACCATGCGCACCTGCCGCCAGGCCGTCGCCTGGATTGCCGGCTACGACAACCCGGATGACTACCATCCGGTGGTGGAAACGTAGTAGGCGTTAAGCGGTTAGCACCCTGCGTCGCAAAAGGCACTGCCTATCGATCCGGCAACACCTGAACACCCGAACACCTCCCCGGGGGAATGCCCGAAACCCCGCCCGGGCGGACGTGTCCATCAACGCGGCGAGTTGGTAAACCGAGAGACCGTGGAATGAAGATCGATTTTGGACCGGTGCGCGGCAACTGTGCGGGCGTTTCGCGGAGAGACTTCCTGAAGGTCGGCACGCTGGCAGGCCTCGGACTCACCCTGCCGGACCTCGTACGCCTGCGCGAAGTCGCGGCGGCGGAGGGTCGCAAGCCGGCGAACGTGATCTTCTTCTTCCTGGACGGCGGGCCGAGCCACCTGGAAACGTTCGACATGAAGCCGGACGCGCCCGCCGAGATCCGGGGCGACTTCAAGCCGATCGAGACGAACGTCCCCGGTATCCGGATCTGCGAGCACCTGCCGAAGACGGCGAAGGTGATGAACCTCTTCACCCTCCTGCGCTCCGTCTCACACAACGACTCGAATCACAGCGCCGGCAACCACTTCATGACCACCGGCATGCCCACTCCGATCCCGGTGGGCTGCGGCAGTTCGGTGAGCTATCACCCCGCGATGGGCGCCTTCGCCGCGCACGAGCGACAGGTCGCGCGCGGTCTGCCGCCCTACGTGGTGCTCGGCGGCAGCATGCGCTCCGGCGGGCCAAACTTCCTCGGCCCCGCCTACGGCCCACTGGTGGTGGACGGCTACCCGGAGAGCGACGCCTTCCGCGTGAAGGACGTCTCCCTGCCCGGCGGCATCGACCAGGTGCGGCTGGACGCCCGCCGCGGCCTCCTCTCGCAGATCGACCGCCTCCAGCGCGTTACCGAAACTCCGAACGATCCGGCCCGGGCACTGGACACCTACGCCCAGAAGGCGTACGACCTGGTGACTTCCGCCGAGGCGAAAGCGGCGTTCGCGATTCAGAAGGAAGACGACAAGACCCGCGAACTGTACGGCCGGAAGAGCCACATCGGCCAGCAGTGTCTCCTGGCACGGCGCCTCGTGGAGTCCGGCGTGCCCTGGGTCACCGTTCACTGGGGCGGCTGGGATCACCACTTCAATATCTTCAATGACATGAAGCGGATGCTGCCGGAGTTGGATACCGCCTTCTCCGGCCTCCTCACGGACCTGAATCAGCGCGGCTTGATGGAGAACACGATGGTGGTGCTCCTCGGCGAGATGGGCCGCACCCCCAAGATCAACTCCGGTCCCGGTCGCGACCATTGGGGACCCGGGATGTCCATCGCAGTGGCCGGCGCAGGGTGCCCGGGCGGAACCGTGGTGGGCCAAACGGAAGCGGATGGCAGCGTCCCGGCGGACCGGCGCCTCACGCCGCAGGACCTCGCCTGCACCCTCTACCAAAAGATGGGCATCGATTACCACAAAGAGTTCCGCAATGAGGTGGGCCGCCCCGTCGCCATGGTCAGCGGCGGCGAGGTCATCAAAGAGCTTGGCTAGGGCCAGGGCGTTCAGCTGTTGGGTGTTCAGGTGTTCAGCCAGTAGGAGCATGAGCCAGACGGCAGTCCATTCCATTGGCAGGGAACCGCTGGGCGTCCACCAGTGGAGTCATTGCGAAGGAGCGGAGCGACTGCGGCAATCCCCTCCACGCATTGGCAATCCTATAAACCCTTCAGCAAGGAGCTATCCCAGTTCGGAGGGGATTGCCGCGCTTCGCTCGCAATGACTCTTCTGTGGGTTCTCTTTCACGCCGTTCCTGCGTCCCTCCGCCACATCATCCGGCTCGCTATCATGCAGTTCCGCGCCTTCCCCATCTCCGCGCTCTTCTTGCTCGTCATTGCGCTTTGCCGCCCGACTGCGGCGCAGGACGGGGCGGGGCGCGTATTCCCGAACGGGGCGCAGCGGGGCACCACCGCCACGCTCACCTTCCCGGCGATGGCGGAGGTGGAAAGCGCCACGCTGGAAGTGGATGGCGCGGGGATCAAGCCGCTAGGGCCGTTCGTAAAAGGCGTGGGGAAGGTGGAGGTGGCTCCGGATGCCGCCGTGGGGATGCAGCAGGTGCGCCTGGTAGGACCGAAGACTGCCACCACGCCTCGTCCGTTCCTGATCGGAACGCTGCCGGTACTCCTGGACGCGGAAGCGCTGGACAAGAAGGCCGCGAACGACCGCCTCGACCAGGCGCAGCGGATCGAGAAACTGCCGGTGGTGCTGAACGGCTCCCTGGCGAAATCCGGCGACGTCGATGTCTACCGCCTCGCGCTCAAGAAGGACGACTGCCTGGTGCTGGGCAATGAGTCCCGCCTTATCGCCGCGCCTACGAACCTTGGGGTCTACGTCCGGGACCTCACCGGGCACACGGTGCCGGTTACACTGGACTACCGCAAGCGAGACCCGCTCTACTGGTGCACCATCCCGGCGGACGGCGAGTACCAGCTCCAACTCTTCGAGATCACCAACAACATGGGCGACGTGGGGGAGCAGACCCTCTACCGCGTCACGGTCACCACCGGTCCCTGGCTTGGCTACGTTACGCCCGCTGGCGGTCCCCGGGGCGCCACCACGCACGTCACCGCCTACGGCTGGAATCTGGGCGGAAAGCCCGGCCCCGGCACCCTTTCCACGGACGTCGCGGTGCCCGGCGATGCGGGCACGGGGCTTCCAATCACGGTGGGCGGCGCGCCGAACTCGATCACCTTCGCCACCAGCGGCAGCGAAGAGTTAGCCGAAGCCGAGCCGAACAACCGCGCCGAGCAGGCCCAGCCGCTTCCCCTACCTGCCGTCGTCAACGGCGTGTTCGGCGAGCCGCGCGATGCGGACTGGTACCGCGTAACGCTGAAGGCGAAGGACGTGCTCGTCGCAGACATCGAGGCACGGGAGCTGGACTCGTACGCAGACGTGACCCTGCGGGTGCGAGACGCATCGGGGAAAGAGCTGGTTTCGGAAGACGACCTGCAGAACAGCCGCGACCCCCGCGTGGTGTGGACGGCCCCGGCGGACGGCGCCTACACGCTGGAGTTGCGGGACCTGGCCGGCAACACGCGCGGCGGCCCCTCGCTCTTCTACCGCTTCCACGTGGCCATCGCGCAGTCCGAGCTGCGCGTGATCGCCCGCGAGGTGGCAGTCTCAGTAAAGCCGGGTGCGAAGGCGGAGATCCCGCTCACCGTCTACCAGTCCTGCCTTACGGGAGACATCACACTGCGAGCAGAAGGATTGCCCGCTGGGATCACGGCAGAAACAGTGACGGTCAAAGCCCGGCCCAACCGCTCCGAGCAGACCCAGACGAAGCTCGTCCTCACCGCTGCGGCAGACGCGAAACCCGGCTACGCGCTGGTCCGCGTGCTCGCCACCTCGTCAGGGCTAAGGGCCGCCGCCACCTGGGCGCTCACCGGCGACGGCGGCTGGACCTATGGCACCGGCACCACCGACCGCCTGGTGGTCCTGATCCCGGCACCCTAGTTCAAAGGATCTCATTCACCACTGAGCGCGCAGAGGTCGCGGAGAAGAGGGGGAAGAGTTTTTAGACAGGATTAACTGGGTCTTCAGGATAGGAAGCAGGGTTGCCTGGCTCCGAGGAGTGGGACGGCTCACCGAAAACTCGCTCGGCCGTTTCTCGATCCCAGAGATCCTGTTAATCCTGTCTAATACTTTCCTTTTTCCTACTTTCGGGTGTTTCGCAGGCGACTATCCGGACGCTGCCATTGCGGAGGCGGGCATTTCCAGGAACCGCACCTTGGGATGCTGCTCCTGCATGTAGCGCAGGCTCCAGTCACCGTCGAAGAGGGCGGCGGGATTACCGGCGTTGTCTTCCACGCGGCGGGAACCCTGGAAGTAGCGCACCGTTTTGAGCGTTTCCGGGTCGGCGTCGAGCCAGCGGACGTGGCTGTAAGGCGTACCCTCCAGGATCGTCTCCACGCCGTACTCGCTCATCAGGCGGAACTGGACCACCTCAAACTGCAGGCGGCCCACAGCAGCCAGGATCGGCTCGCGGCGGGCGGCGTCCACGTCGTGGAACACCTGGACTACGCCCTCTTCGCCGAGTTGCTCGATGCCCTTCTGGAACTGCTTATACTTATCGATCCGTTTGTTGCGCAGCACCGCGAAGAACTCCGGCGCGAAGCGGGGCATCCCATTGAAGCGCACCGGCTGGCCCGTGCACAGCGTATCGCCGATCTGGAAGACGCCGGGGTTGGTGAGACCCACGATGTCGCCGGGGTACGCCTCTTCCATGATCACGCGGTCCTGCGCGAACAGCTTCTGCGGGCGCGTGAGGCGCACGTTGCGGCCCAGGCGCGCGTTCTGCACATTCATGTCCCGCTCGAACTTGCCGGACACCACGCGCATGAAGGCGATGCGGTCCCGGTGGTTCGGGTCCATGTTCGCCTGGATTTTGAAGATGAAGCCGCGGAACTCCGGCTCTTCCGGCTCCACGTCCCGGTCGTCCGTCTGGCGGGCGGCGGGGCGGGGGGCCATCTCCACGAACGAGTTCAGGAACAGCTCCACGCCGAAGTTGGTCGCCGCGCTGCCGAAGAATACGGGGGAGACCTCGCCGCGGTCGATTTTGCCCTGGTCCAGCGCTTCTCCGGCTCCGTCCAGCAGCTCGATCTCGTCGCGAAGCTTGGCGTAGCGCGTGGGGCCGAGGAGGCGCTCGAACGCGGGGTCGGAGAGGTCGGTCGCCTTCACGGGCGCGCGGCGGGAGCCGTGCTCCGTGCGCTCGAAGAGGTGGACTTCCTTCGTGACCCGGTCGTAGACGCCGCGGAAGTCCGGCCCGTCGCCGATGGGCCAGTTCACCGGCACCGTGTGGATGCCGAGCACGTCCTCGATCTCGGAGAGCAACTCCAGCGGCTCAAGGCCCGGGCGGTCCAACTTGTTGATGAAGGTGAAGATCGGAATGCCGCGCTGCCGGCAGACGTGGAACAGCTTCTTAGTCTGCGGCTCCACGCCCTTGGCGTTGTCGATCAGCATCACCGCGCTGTCCGCCGCCGTGAGGGTGCGGTAGGTGTCTTCGCTGAAGTCCTGGTGGCCCGGGGTGTCCAGCAGGTTGAGCATGTAGCCTTCATACTCGAACTGGAGCACCGTGGAGGTGATGGAGATGCCGCGCTGCTGCTCCAGCGCCATCCAGTCGGACGTCGCTTTGCGCTGGTTCTTGCGGGCCCGGACGGAGCCCGCGTGCTCGATGGCGCCCCCGTACAGGAGCAGCTTTTCGGTGAGGGTGGTCTTACCGGCGTCCGGGTGCGAAATAATGGCGAATGTCCGGCGCCGGTGGATCTGTTGTATTTGGTCTGACATGGATTTGGGTGAGCCCGCGGAAACGACAATGCAGGCACAAAAATTGCCCGCCGGAGACGTATCAGCGGACACCCGATGATACCACGCCCGGTTCATCGGGACAAGTGAAGCGCGGGAGGAGTTCGCACGCGGGCGGCAGTATGCTAACTAAGAGACGGACGCAGTCAGCGGCCGAGACATGGCGAGGGAGACCCGGGATGCGGAAGATGAAGAACAGCAGTTACTGGACCGTCTGCGCGGCCGGGGTGTGCCTCATGGCGGCCGCACGGGCCGGTTACACATTCCAGCAGGCCGAGCCCGCGTCGACGGTGCCGCCGCTGGTGCTGGAAGACTTCGAGGGCACCACCCTCGGCTCTCGTCCCTACCTCTGGAAGGAGGACAAGACGGGCGCCTCCGAAGCCACGATTGGCGCGGAGAAGGCCGAACTGGACGGCAACGACGCGAACAAAGCGCTCAAGTTCGAGTATGAGTTCAGCCCCGCATTCAACCCCGCGCACGGCGTGGAAGCGGGTCCCGGCCTGCGCGGCGTCTCTGCGGGGCAAGACCTCCCCGGCAGCCTCACCGGCATCGCGCTGCAGATCTACGGCGACAACAGCAAGAACGGCGTGGCGCTGCGCGTGAAGGACCGGCTGGGCGAGACGTTCACCTGGGTCATTCCGGTCGCGTGGACCGGCTGGAAGAAGATCGTGGTCCCGATGGACCCTCGCCTCGCCACACGGGCCGGCGCCAAGGCCAACGGCGTGCTGGATCTCCCGATCACGCTGGAGGCGCTCCGCGTGCAGCGGCTCCAGGCCGGCAACCGCAAGGGCGAGATCATGGTGGACAACTTGACTGCCGAATGCAAGTTCGGCAAAGTCACCACGCTGCTGGACTCCGGCGGTGCGGTGGACAAGTCCGGTTGGAAGGGCATTCGCAGCCGGGCCGTCAACGGGGACATCGTGGACACCCTGCGCCCGCGCGGCGGCAAGGACGTCCCGGTGCTCACCTTTCAATACAAGTATGAGAACTCCGGCGACGCCTCCGTGGAGTTCCAGAAGATGATCCCCGCCGGCGAAGGGCACGGCACCCTGATCCTGGACGTCTTCGGCGACGGCTCCAACAACGTGCTCCGCATCCGCATGGCGGACGGCCAGGACCACATCTGGCAGGCCACCTGGGCGACCGCGCTGGTGGACTGGTCCGGCTGGCGCAGCATCTACGTGGACACCCGCACCCTGCAGGACACCTCCGGCGCGGACCCTAGCGCCATCATGGAGAAGTTCCCCGTAAAGTTCTACAGCGTGGTGGTGGACGACTGCTCCCCCAAAGACAACCTCCCCGGCGTGGAGAGCGGCCGCGAAGGAGACCTCGGCATCGGCCGCATCCTCTTCTGCGCGGAGAAGTAGTTTTCCGGTCAGCGATGGGTCCGCTTTCCGAGAGAACGCCCAAAGAGCGAACGAGGGACAAGCCTTCTGCCTACGGGTTCTGTAGGCAATGTGTGGATCACCGTTCGGCTGCCAGGAACCCGAGGGTGGCAGTGAGAGCGGTCCAGGCAGAGCGGAACTGCCGCTCCAGGGGCGTGGGCTCGTCCGTAGGAATGTGCCGGTTGTTGCGCGTCTCGGTGGTGAGGCGCAGCATTCCGGGGCAGCGGCCGGCCCAGTATTCGCGGAAGAACTGCTGGCGGGGGAGGCCGCGGTACGGTACGTAGCCGCCCTTGTGCCGGATACCGGCGGCCTCCCATGCGCTGCGGATCGCCGCGCCCCATGCCTCCACCTCGGCGAGTTCGGCGGGCGGGAGGTCGTCGAAGTCGGCGGAGTAGAGGGTGGCTTCGTCGCCTTCGTGCTGGTGCATGTCGAGGTGGTGGGTGTAGCGGTACCGGGCGTACAGCTCGTCCACGGCGCGGGTGTGGGTGGAGCGGCGGCTGGTGTTCGGCTCCACCCAGGCTTCCTCGTCGAGTTGCTCGTAGACCACGCCCGCTTTGCGTGCCCGGTGCACGCTCCAACTCCACTCCGGGTAGCGGCCGAAGCGCGCGCCGTCCGCCGCCTCCCCGAAGGCGACCTTCAGGAATTCGTCGTTCGTCAATTCCCCATCCCAAGTGCGGCGCGGGCTGCCCAGCCGCCCCTGGCTGTTGGTGTCCGGGAGCAGCGTGAGCAGGAACCGCTGGCGGAGCGTCCGGATCAACCCGTCGGAGATCGGCAGCGGGCCATCCGCGGAAACGGGGGAGCCGTCCACGAAACAGCCTCGCAGAAGGACCGACGCCAGGTTGACCAGGGCGGCGGTGGGCGCCGGCTCGTGGGCGTGCGGCACCGCCGCCAGTAGCCGCACCGGCCGCTCTGCGCCGCCACTCCCCAGCGTTACGCCGCACACGCGGCTGCCGCCATACTGGATCCACTCGTGGAATACCGGCACGCCAGACGCCGCAACCCAACTGGCCAGATCATCCTGCCACTCCGCGGGATGGCTCACCCAGCACTCCGCGAGGATCGGCTCCCGATACTCCATTACTCCAAAACTCCATAACTCCCGCCGCGCCGGAGGGATTCGGCCTTCGTTTCCCGCGAACGCGCTCGTTAGCGTGCCAACAGCCGGGTAATCAGTAACTCCGCCTGGAACGCGCCGTCTACCTCCGCGCGTCCCGCCGCCACGATCTTGCCGCCCGGTTCCAGCAGCAGCGCCTCGCTCCGGCCAACGCTCGGGGTGGCGACCACCGCTGTGCCGTTCTTGCCGAACGACCGGTCCGGCTTGCCCGCCGGGGTGAACCGGGAAACGGTGAACCGATCGGAGGAGGGACCCGCAGTAACCAGCCGCCCGTTCTGCTGCAGCGCCAGATCCTGAACGTAGCCCCCCACCGCGTCCGTCACCACCCCCCGCTTTCCAAAGCTGCGGTCCATCTTTCCTGCGCTCGTAAGCCGTACGATCACGGGGTGCTCAACAAACTCCTGGTCCTCCTGCCGGTAGCTCCCGCCGGCGGCGAGAATGCGACCATTCGGCTGGAGCGCGATCTGGCTGAAGAAGTCGGTGCCGTGCTGGAGGTCCACCAGTGCCTCCCCACCGATGCCGAAGGACGGATCCAGGTTTCCGTTCGGGAGGTACTGGAGGACGCAGGCATCGTCACCATTCCAGCCGCCCACCAGGAGCTTCCCACCCGGAAGGAGCAGCAGGCTGGTCGCGTTGCTGGTGTTGCCCAGAGGGGTGACCACCCTCCCGTTGGTGCCGAAGTCCGGGTCCGGCTTGCCGTCGGAGAGGTACCGCAAGAGCAGCACGCTGCGGTCTCCGCTCAACGTGCTGCTGCCCACGGCCACGATCTTTCCATCCTGCTGAATGGCGGTCCGGTAGAGATCGCTGTTCGGCCCCAGGGCGCCCACGACTTTACCGTCCACGCCGAAGGAGGGGTCGGCTGTGCCGTCGGAGAGGTAGCGCGCCAGCACGAACTGCGACATTTCATACCCCGCCACGCCGCCGGTGGCGAGGATGCGTCCTTGCCCATCCACCTGCACGCTGCTGGCCCAGGAGATCAGCTCCGGATCGCTGAGGTCGCCGAAATCCTCGCGCAGCACGCCCGCCGACCCGAAGCTGGGGTCCAAGCCGCCGTCCGCCAGAAACCGCACCAATGCGAAGTGCGGTCCGTTGGAGTTACCGATCTGCTGCCAGACTTCGCACGCCGCCACCAGGGCGCCGCTCGGCTGGCGCGCGAGGCGCGAGACGGTGAGGTAGGTGTTCAGGCTCACCCGGGTAACGCCCGCGGTACCGAAAAGCGGGTCCGGAGACCCGGCGCGCGGTCCCCGTGCCGCGGCGGCCGACGTGACGAGCAACGTCGCGAGGGCCAGTGCTACAAGCAAACCGCAGCCCCGGCGGAGCTGCTGGAAGATGGCTGGAATCACGGGGACAACCTCTCTACGGCGCGGGGCGGATGTCTGTTACTGGAGACCACCGCACAAGCGGGCGTCCCGCGGCCCAACTGTAATGATGTCAATCAGGCATTGCAACTTCAGGAACGGCGGCCGGAAAGGCTCGGTGCCGTCCCGCGGGAGGATTTCCGCGTCGCAGCGGTCGAACCAGCCCTCGAATTGCCACCAACTCCAGGAGATCCAGATGAAGTTAGGCCTGATCAATTCCGCGTGGGCCCAGGCCGGGCGCGAGACCGCGTGGGGAATCCAGCAGACCAAGCAGCTCGGCTTCGACACCATCGACATCGGCGCCGATCCGCTCGACATCGACGTGCGCGAGCGGAAGCTGATCAAAGACACGGCGGACAGCCTCGACCTGCCGATTGTCTCCGTCACCTGCGTCGCCGTCGGTCTGGTCGACTTCAACCCCAGCATCCAGCGCTTCCACGTAGACCGCGTGAAGCGTCACCTCGACCTCTGCTACGAGTTGGAAGCCCAGAACCTGCTCCTCGTACTGGGAGAGTACATCTGGGAGCAGCAGGTGATTCCGCCCGCCGAGCAATGGCGCATCGGCGTGGAGAACACCCGGCTCGTGGGCGAGTATGCCCGTTCGCTGGGCCTGGAGATCGTGATGGAGCTGGAGCCGTTCAAGCTCTCCCTGCTCAACAGCGTCGACGAGACGGTCCGCTTCCTGAGCGACGTGGGGATGCCGGACACCGTCCGCGCCAACTGCGACATCAGCCACATGCACCTCGTCCGTACGCCGTTCGAAGACGTCGCCAAGCTGAAGGGGCTGATCGGCCACGTCCACCTTTCCGACTGCGACGGCAAAGTGCACGGCGATCTTCCTCCCGGACGCGGTATCACCCCGGTGCAGGAGTACCTCGCCGCCATCCAGCAGACCGGCTTCGATGGAGTGGTGAGCATCGAGCTGGAGTTCTCCCCTGAGCCGGACCGCATCGTCGAATGGGTAGACGAGGCCTACCGCGAAACGGACAAGATCATGCAAGCCCTCGGCGCCCGCCAGTAACGGACCCGCCGGAGGTCTGCCCGCGGAACACGCGGAAGAGCGCGGAAAAAGGGAATCCGGGAAAGACACGTACCGCTTCCCGCAAGCGGTTGCTACCGTGAAGGGCGGCGGGAAGGAACCCGGGGAGGAAGCGGTTGTTGTTGACGTCGGCGGAGAGCACGAAAGCCTGGTCGCGGTGCGATTAGCCACCGTTCTTTCTGTCATGCAGATCAAAGCTCATCCCGGTAATCTCTTGGCGTCCTTTGCGTCTTGGCGGTTCATCCCCTTCCTACCTGCCCTTTCACTGCTGCAATTGCTGCCACCAAACCGTACGTGCTTCCCCCGGTTCCCATTTCCGCGTTCTTCCGCGTGTTCCGCGGGCAGTAATCTGGAAGGCTCCGGATCCCTGACCAGGCGGCTGCCGTTTTGCATTCGCTAAATCGGGCAACGCTTAGGGTAGTAAGCGTCCTGGTAGTGAACCGAGCCTGGCTCAGGGAGGGGAACGATGGCACAGACGGTGGTCGCGGTTTTTGATACGCACGCGGCGGCGGTGCACGGAGTCGAAGAACTGCGGATGGCGGGGTTTCAACCGCCGCAAATCAGCATCCTGGCTCCCGACGCGCGCGAGGTGGAAGGGTATGCGGACGAGTTGGGCATCCGCGTGGTCCAGGCCGGAGGGTTGGGAGTTGCCGCCGGCGGCGTGCTTGGGGGGTTGGCGGGATGGCTTGCAGGACTCACCGGGCTGCTGATCCCCGGCGCCGGCATCGTCGTGGCCGCGGGGCCTTTTGTGAGTGCGGTCATGGGCGCCGTCGGGGGCGCGTCACTGGGGGGCTTTGTCGGCGCCCTCGTGGGCATGGGCCTGCCGCATCAGGCGGCGGAAGAGTATCACCGGGCGCTGCAAGAAGGGCGAGCCATTGTGGTCGTCCATCCGGGGGCCAGCTACATCAACGCGGAGATCGCGTTGAATCGCGCCCACCCGGTGGGACTACACCATTACGATGAGCAGATCGGGGCGGACCCCGGCTGGGATTTCACCTCCCGAGCCGCCCATCCTGTATCCACTGAACCGGCGGGGCGGGTGGCACCTGCCGCTCCGGACCGCTCCCTCTCCCCGGCCGACAACGCGGAGGCCATCGAGGGGCAACAGGGAATGCTGGACACCCAGTATCTGGATGATGCGGAGCTCCGGCCCATCGGCGGCCGGACCGACTCGTAGCCGACTGGGTGGGAAACCATTTGGAATTTCAGATTTCAGATTTCAAATGGTTTCCCCGCCGCCGACCCAATCACTCGTCCCGGAGGGAACCCCAACGCATGGTGCGAATCTACTGCTGCCCAATGGCGGGCAGGAGGCGGACCAATGATGCGCACAGTGGCTCTCGTGGCGGTGGGGATCGTACTTACGGCGGTTGCGGCGGGAACTTCCCGGGGGGCGGAACCTGCCGGCAAGGTGGAGGTCGTGGCGCCGGAACTGAAGCGGTTGGTGCCGGACGGCGCAGTCATCGAGAAACTCGCGGGCGGTTTCAAGTTTACGGAGGGTCCGGTCTGGACCCGCGAGGGCTACCTGCTCTTCAGCGATATCCCCAACGACGCCATCGTAAAATGGGACCCGAAGACCGGTCTGGTCTCCAACTACCGCAAACCCTCCGCCGGGACGAATGGGAACACCCTCGATTCCCAGGGCCGCCTCGTGAGCTGTGAGCACGCGGGCCGGCGCGTCTCCCGGCGGGAGAAGGATGGCACCGTGGTCACCGTGGCGGACCGCTACGACGGCAAGCGGCTCAACAGCCCGAACGACGTGGTGTTCAAGTCGGACGGCGCGCTGTATTTCACCGACCCGCCGTACGGCCTGGCGAAGCAAGATGAGGATCCGGCCAAGGAGCAGACCTACAACGGCGTGTATCGCGTGAAAGACGGCAAGGTCACGCTCGTGGCGAGCGACCTGAAGCGTCCGAACGGCCTGGCGTTCTCACCGGACGAGAAGACCCTTTACGTGGCCAACTCAGATTCCGACCGGAAGATCTGGATGGCCTACCCGGTGAAGGCGGACGGCACCCTTGGCACCGGAAAAGTCTTCTTCGACGTCACCTCCAGCAAAGAACCGGGGCTTCCGGACGGGATGAAGGTGGATTCCCTGGGTAACCTGTACTGTACGGCTCCCGGCGGCATCTGGATCTTCAGCCCGGCCGGCAAGCACCTCGGCACGCTGAAGCCCACCGAAGTGCCCGCCAACTGTCACTGGGGCGACGACGGCAAGACCCTATATATGACTGCGCAGACCGGCCTTTACCGGGTAAGACTGAATGTGGCGGGAATCCGCCCATAGGCGATGGGAAGCAGGGACACTGCCGCGGATCACAGAGCGGTGGCGCTACGGATGTCCGGGAGCGGTGTGCTTGAAGCGAGGAACGTGAGGTCCGGCGTCGCCCATGGCCGTCGCGAACCGGCCTAACCGCAAACTGCGCGGATGCGACGTAATCACACGCGGTCGAAGGGACCGATGTAGAAACTGATGGTCAAGAATTTCCGCTATGAGGAACCCGGCCGTGTGGCCCTCTCCGGGGTGCCGGAGAATCCGGACGCCGTCGACTGGCTCTACGAGCAGGGCATCCGCACCGTCGTCTCCCTCCATCCGGTTGTAGAGTCCGTGCAGCAGCGGATGGCCGAGCGAGGAATCGCGTGGGAGCCGTTCCTGATTACCGATTTCGCCCAGTCCATGCCCGGGAGCTTACGCGCCCTATTTGAACGTATGCAGATACGTGCGGCAGAGGAGCCTGCCGTCCTGATCCACTGAATGGGCGGAGGCGGGCGGGCCGGTACGGTCTACGCGGCGTGGCGACTGTTTCTAGGGCAGCCGCTGGAAGACGTTCTGCAGCAGGTGCCGGGCGTCGAGAAAGACGTGCAGCGGGCCTTTCTAAGTGGGTTCGCAGCCGCCCTGTAAGGGGTTTGTGCGGCTGTTATGCCCGCTGGCACTCGCGAAACCCAACAAGGAGTGAGTGCAACTCCGGGACTCCTTTTACCTCTCAGTAGACAGACCCCAACCGTCACGCAGTCGGGGTTGTCCTGCTGAATTGGTCTCAACGACGGAATTCGTGAAATACTGGACTGGCGCCCGCCTGGTTTGCCGGCCTGAATTGATCGCCTGGAGCAGGGACGTCCAGGAATGCGATGTGGAGTAGACAGCGTCTGATGCGGCTTAACGGTGTAGTAACGGGGGGATGTGTAACCGCCTGGTGTGCCCTGGCGGCGATGGCAGCGACGCCGACTCGGCCCGCCGGTAACGGCGCGCGGCCGGCTGCGAAGCCGACTGCCAAACCGGCGGCTCCCAAGGCGGCGCCCCAGCCTATGCAGGTGGCTGCCGCCGCGGCTCCGGCCGGTGACGCGGCGGCCACGGAGTTCTTCGAGAAAGAAGTTCGCCCGCTCCTGGTCAAAGAGTGCTACTCCTGCCACTCCGGTAAGCTGCAGCAGGGCGGACTGCGCGTCGACTCGCGCGAGTGGCTGCTGAAAGGCGGGTCGCGCGGCACCGCGCTGGTGCCCGGCAACCCCAAGAAGAGCCTGCTGGTACAGGTGGTCCACCATGACGAGCTGGTGATGCCCCCGGGGCGTAAGCTGGCCGATAAGCAGATCGGCGCGCTGGAGAAGTGGGTGCAGCTGGGCGCGCCCTGGCCGGAAAGCGCCAAGCCCGCAGCCGGCCCCGTCGCGTGGGACGAGATCATGCGAGTCCGCAAGCAGTGGTGGAGCCTCCAGCCGCTGCGCAAGCCCGCCGTCCCCACGGTAAAAGACGCCAAGTGGAGCGCTCAGCCCGTGGACCGCTTCATCCTGGCCGAACTGGAGAAGAAGGGACTGCGCCCCGCTGCCCGAGCGGACCGCCGCACGCTGGCCCGCCGCGTCTACCTCACCCTCACCGGCCTGCCGCCTTCCCCGCAAGAGGTGGAGAGCTTCGTCAACGACAAGTCACCCAAGGCGTATGAGAACCTGGTGGACCGCATGCTCGCCTCGCCGCATTACGGCGAGACCTGGGCGCGCCACTGGATGGACGTGGTCCGCTTCAACGAAACGCACGGCTACGAGTGGAACCACGAAATCCGCGACGTGTGGCGGTACCGCGACTACCTGATCCGCGCCTTCAACCAGGACGTGCCGTTCGACGCGCTAATCCGCGAGCACATTGCCGGCGACCTCATCCCGAACCCGCGCAGCAATCCGAAAGAGCACATCAAGAACGAGTCCGAGATCGCAACCGCGTTCTACCGCTTCGGCGAAGTGGGCCACGACGTGTTCAAGGAGATCGGCCTCGATCACCTGGACAACCAGATCGACACCGTGGCGAAGGCGTTCCAGGGCACCACGCTCTCCTGCGCCCGCTGCCACGACCACAAGCTGGATGCGATTCCGCAAAAGGACTACTACGGCATGCTGGGCATCCTGGCCAGTTCCCGCCAGGTGATCCATACGCTGGATGACGAGACCGTCAACGCGCAGCCCAAGAGCAAGGTCCGCGACCTGAAGCGCCAGGTCCGGCAGGAGTTGGGCGCCCTCTGGCAGACTCAGGCTGCCGAGGCGGGCCGCTACCTCCACGCTGCCCAGGCCGCTCGCGATAAGGCTGCGAACGCCGCCGATCTGGCGAAGGGGCTAGACGCCGCCCGGCTAACCGCCTGGACGACCGCGCTGGAGAAGAAAGGCGCGGGGCTGGAAGATCCCCTCACCCCGTGGCAGACCGCGGCAGACGCCGCCCGCGCGAACGGTGACGTAGCCGCGGCCTGGAAGAGCCTCGGCGAAAAGTACACGGCCGAGAACCGCCAGCGCGCCGAATTCAACGCGAAAACCTTTACCCCGTGGGGCGACTTCAGCAAGGGCGTGCCGGAAGGCTGGCGTGGCGACGGACTGGCCTTGCAGGACGGCCCCTCCCCCGCCGGTGACTTCGCCCTCTCCCCGGACGGTAAGGAAGCCATCACGGGTATCTACCCGGCCGGCTTCTACACTCACGTGCTCTCCGAGAAGCTGAACGGCTCGTTCCAATCGGCCTACCTGCCGGACAAGAAGTTCGTCACGGTGGAAGTGATGGGCGAGAAGAGCGCCGCGGCCCGCTTCATTCCGGACTTCCGCCTGCTGCAAGATGGCGGCTCGCTAAAGCAGCCCCTCAAGTGGCAGCGGTTCAGCAAGAGCGAGCGCGAGGAGCGCGGCTACATCGAGCTGTGCACCAAGCTGGATAACATCCGCTACCCGGGTTGGGGCGGGGGCGACAAAGACGAGCCGTTCAAGGATCCGCACTCCTTCTTCGGCGTGACCCGCGCCTACATCTCCGATTCCGCCGAGACCCCCAAAGACGAGCTGAGCGACGTAAAGCAGCTCTTCTCCGGCGACGCCGCCAACCTGGACGCCGTGGGCGACCGGTACGCGAAGCTATTGGAGAAGGCGGTTGCCGACTGGGCGCAGGGCCAGAGCACGGACGAAGGCGCAAAGTGGCTGGACTGGCTGGTGCAGCACAACCTGGTGAGCAACGCCCCGAACGCCACGCCGAAGCTGGCCGAGCTGGTGAACCAGTACCGGGAGACGGAGAAGTCGATTCAGCCGGCGCGGGTCGTGGCCGGCCTCGCCGACCTGGACGGCTTCGATCACGCAGTCTATCTCCGCGGTGACGTGACCCACCCGGGCGACGTGGTCCATCGACGCTACTTGGAGATGCTCTCCTCCACCGCGGATCTGGACGTGCCCCGCGGCAGTGGGCGCCTTCAGCTTGCGGAGCGGATCGCCGATCCGAAGAACCCGCTCACCGGCCGCGTATTCGTGAACCGCGTGTGGCACACCCTGTTCGGCACCGGCATCGTTCGCTCCACCGACGACTTCGGTCACATGGGGGACCAGCCTTCCCACCCGGCGCTCCTGGACTACCTGGCTACCAAGTTCGTAGCCAACCAGCCCGGCGGACAGTCCTGGTCCGTGAAGCAGCTCATCCGCTCCATCCTGCTGACCGAAACGTTCCAGATGTCCAGCGTGGCGGACCCGAAAGCTGCCCTGGCCGAGCCGGAGAACCGGCTGCTGCACCACTTCCCGGCGCGCCGCCTGGAAGCGGAAGCCATCCGCGATTCCATCCTCGCCGTGTCCGGACGGTTGGACCTCACGCTCTACGGCCCCAGTATCCAGCCGTACCGCACTGAGCCGATGCCGGAGCGCCGCCTCTTCCCCGGACCGCTAGACGGGAACGGCCGCCGCAGCATCTACACGAAGGTCACCCTGATGCAGGGACCGAAGTTCCTGGAAGTGTTCAACTTCCCGGACCCCAAGGTAGCCGTCGGCCGCCGCGACGTAACCAACGTGCCGGCGCAGGCGCTGACCCTGCTGAACGACCCGTTTGTGTTGGGCCAGGCGGACCTCTGGGCGGAGAAGCTGATCCTGACCACCGACTCCGCGGTGTCCGGGCGGGTGGAGCGGATGTTCCTTACGGCCCTGGGCCGCCGGCCGACGGCTGTGGAGGCGGACCGCTTCAACAAGCTGGTGGAAGAGCTGGCCAAGCTCCACGAAGTTCCCGCCGGCGAAGAGCTGAAGAACCGTGCCCTCTGGAAAGACGTGGCGCACTCCGTCTTCAACCTCAAAGAATTCATTTACGTGCGATAAGAACCAGGCCGGAACGGGGGAATGGTGTAAAGGAGTAAAGGAGTGTTGGAAAGCCCCGATACTTCAATACTCCATTGCTCCCGTCCAGGCAGGAGGCGTTACTGTGGGAAAGTCAGATAAAAGCTGCGGATGTCCGGGTCGGGTAGGGAGCGGCCTGTCGCGGCGAGAGCTGTTGAAGCACTCGGCGACCGGATTCGGGATGTTCGCTCTCTCCGCGCTCATGGCGGACCCGTCGTACTCCGGCGTCATCACGGACCCGAAGCCGCACTTCAAGCCCAAGGCCAAGAACGTCATCTTCCTCTTCATGGATGGCGGTGTCTCGCACGTTGACTCCTACGACCCGAAGCCGAAGCTGAAAGAGCTCGAAGGGCAGAGAGTCGGTAAGGTCGATAACCCCACCGCGGGCGGCGACCGCAAGTGGCTCGGCAGCCCGTGGGCGTTCAAGCAGTATGGCCAGAGCGGCCTCCCCGTGAGCGAACTGTTCCCGCACACGGCAAAGCACGTGGACAAGATGGCGTTCGTCCGCTCAATGAAAGCGGAGTTCCCCCTCCACTCCCGTGGCAACCTGCTGCTCCACACCGGCCGCAACACCGGTGGGCTCCCCAGCATGGGCTCCTGGATGACCTACGGACTGGGTTCCCAGAACAAGAACCTGCCCGGCTTCGTGGTGCTCAACTTCAACACCGTGCCGCCAGGGGGGATGGAGAACTTCTCCAACGGCTTCCTCCCCGCCGTCCATCAGGCCACGATGCTCCGCGCCAGCGGCATCCCGCTGGACAACCTGAGCCCGGCAGATAAGATCGCCCGCATCCAGCGCGCCAAGCTGGACCTCCTCGGCCAGGAAGACAAAGACTTCTCCACCGCCCTTGGCACCTCCGAGCCCGTGGAGTCCGCCATCCAGAACTACGAACTCGCCTACCGGATGCAGTCGCTGGTGCCGGACGTGCTGGACCTGGCCAAAGAAAGCGAAGCTACCAAGAAGCTGTACGGCCTGGACGTGGCGGACGAGAAGCAGAAGCTCTTCGGCCTGCAATGCCTCCGGGCGCGGCGCCTCGTGGAGAGCGGCGTGCGGTTCGTCGAGGTCTGCTGCCCGCAGCTTTACGGCAGCACCGGCACCTGGGATCAGCACGGCGACCTGAAAAAGGGCCACGAGCGCAACGCGCAGGTGACCGACCAGGCCGTCGCGGCGCTCATCACCGACCTGCAAGAGCGCGGCCTGCTGGATGACACGCTCATCCTCTGGTCCGGCGAGTTCGGCCGCACCCCCCACTCCCCCGGCAAGGACGGCCGCGACCACCATCCGGAAGGCTTCACCCTATGGATGGCCGGCGGCGGCATCAAGGGCGGTACGGCCTATGGCGCCACCGACGAGATGGGGATGTTCGCCACCGAGAACGTCACCTCGTTCCACGATGTGCACGCCACGATGCTCTACCTGATGGGCATCGAGCACACCAAGCTCACCTACCGCTTCGGCGGCCGCGACTACCGCCTCACGGACGTCCACGGACAGGTGATCAAGGACATCCTGGCGTAGTTTTCGAGCCCATTGAAAAACCGCAACGGAAAGGCCCGGCGCTCCCCTCCACAATCGGGGAGGAGTGCCGGGCCTTTTCGCTGATTTTTAATTGGTACGTTTGCCCGTTCCCAACAGGCGACTCCCCCCCTTTCCTGGAGGGAAGGGCGCCGGGACTAAGTCCGAGCGATCAATACTTGGCTTAGGACCCTCCGGGCTGACAACGCTTGAACACCCAACACCTGAACGCCCTTCCTCTACCGCCATGAAACTCACCCTCCTCTTTGCCGCTACCCTACTGCTCGGAGCGCTGGCCGCTCCGGACGCCTCCGCACAGCAGGCGCCTCGCGAGGCGTTCCCGCTCTGGCCGCAGGGCGCTCCCGGCGCACTCGGCAAGGAGGACAAGGACGTCCCCACGCTCACGCCGTTCTTCGCCAACCCGGACCGCGCTACGGGTGCCGTGATGGTGGTGCTGCCCGGCGGTGGCTACGGTGGCCTCGCCCCGCATGAAGGGCGCGACTACGCGATGTGGCTGAACGAGATTGGGGTAACCGCGTTCGTGTTGAAGTACCGCCTCGGCTCCGGCGGCTACCGGCACCCAATTGAACTGGGGGATGCCGCACGCGCGGTCCGTTATGTCCGCTCCAAGGCAGCCGAGTGGAAGCTTGATCCGAAGCGCGTAGGCATCATGGGCTCGTCCGCGGGCGGGCACCTCGCCTCGACCCTGCTCACACACTACGACGCGGGTGATCCCAACGCCGCGGACCCCATCGACCGCCTGAGCTCCCGCCCGGACCTGGGGATCCTCTGCTACCCCGTTATTACGATGGGCGAAAAGACCCACCAGGGCTCCAAAAACAACCTGCTCGGCCCCAGCCCCTCGCCGGAGTTGGTCACGCTGCTCTCCAACGAGCAGCAGGTGACGAAGGACACGCCCACCACCTTCCTGTTCCATACTGCGGAAGACGGCGCGGTCCCGGTGGAGAACAGCCTGATGTTCGCCGCCGCGCTGGCGAAGAACAAGGTGCCGTTCTCGCTGCACATCTACCCGAAGGGGCCGCACGGCATCGGCCTCGGCACCCGCGGTTGGGACCCCGCCGCTCGCCATCCCTGGGTGAACGAATGCGCCCTCTGGCTAAAAGAACAGAGTTTCGCGAAGTAAAGCTCTCCGGGTTGGAGTAATGGACTGTTGGAGTAGAGGAGTAATGGGACCGTCCGGCCCGGAAGGTGACCGGATTGGCGCGACCAGTGGGGCTCAGGCGTGGCAATAGTCCATTACTCCATTACTCCGCATCCACAAGTGGCTATCAAGCAACGCCTTATGCCTCCCCTAGGAAAGAACCCAATGACTGCTTCCCGTTCCCGCATCTGCCTCCTGGCCGTCGGTCTCGCGGCCGTGGCCGGCGTCACCGCCGGCGGCGCACGGCCCGCCTCGTCGAAAGACCAGAACATGCTCGTCTACATCGGAACCTACACCAACGCGAAGAGCAAGGGCATCTATGCCTTCCGCATGGATCCTAATTCCGGCAAGTTGACCCCCGTAGGCCTCGTGGCGGAGACGCCAAGCCCCTCGTACCTCGCGTTCAGCCCCAACCACAAGTATCTGGTGGCGGCCAACGAGGTGAGCAGCTTCGGTGGGGAGAAGGCGGGGGCGGTAACCTCGTTCTCCATCAACGCGGACACCGGGAAGCTGACGCAGCTCAGCCAGCAGTCGTCCAAGGGCGATGGCCCCTGCCACATCTGGGTGGACAACACCGGCAAGTCCGTGCTCGTCGCCAACTACGGCGCCGGAAACATCGCGGCGCTGCCGCTCGCGGCGGATGGGAAGCTTTCTCCGGCCTCGGCGTTCATCCAGCACAAGGGCACCAGCGTCAACCCGCAGCGCCAGGAAGGCCCGCACGCGCACTGCATCATGACGTCGCCGGACAACAAGTTCGTGCTGGCGGCGGACCTGGGACTGGACAAGGTCCTCGTCTACCACTTCGATCCCGTGAAGGGCACGCTCACGCCGAACGACCCGCCTGCGGGTACGCTGAAGCCGGGCTCTGGCCCACGGCACATCGCGTTCTACCCCAGCGGAAAGTACGCTTACGTGATCAACGAGATGGGGATGACGGTCACTGCCTTCAATTACGACGCGAAGAAGGGCACGTTGAAGGAGTTCCAGAGCCTATCGACAGTGGCGCCGGGGACTACCGGGAAGGACTTCTCCACGGCCGAACTCCGGATGCACCCGTCGGGCAAGTTCCTGTATGGCACCAACCGCGGCCATCACAGCATCGCGATCTACTCCATCGATCAGAGCAACGGTCATCTCACCTTCGTGGCCGCGCAGCCGGCCGGTGTGAAGACCCCGCGCGGCATGGCTATCGACCCGAGCGGTAAGTTCCTGATCGCAGCCGGCCAGGACTCCGATAACCTGACGGTGTTCCGGATCGACCAGAGCACCGGCAAATTGACCCAGGTGGGTGGCCCGATCCCGTCCCCGTCGCCCGTGGACGTGGAGTTCTTGCCGTAGGATAGAAATGAGTCAATGAGGAAATCAGGAAATGAGGAAGCCAGGAGGCATGGGGCGGTCCTGGCTGGCTGTAATCATTTCCTGAATTCTTGAATTCCTGATTGACCCAACCCCCATGGCACCATCCTGATGGAGGTGTCCGTAGGAAATAGCGTGTAAAGCGGCGCTGGCCTCGTACCCCTAGGCCGGCGCCGCAGCGCCTTTCGGATTATGCCGCTTACCCGACTAGGGAAAGGCAGCCGAGGGCGCGGGAAAGGCCCAGCGATGCGCGTGTTCTTGTCCTGTACCCTGACCGGCTTCGTGATTGGCGCGGGGGCGCTGGCCTCCAGCGGCGCGCCGAAGCCGCCGGCGCAGAAGCAGGCGGTGGTGGCCGCTCCGGACTTCAACGCGGAAGTGCGGCCCATCCTCGCCAGCCACTGCTTCAAGTGTCATGGCCCGGATGACAAGAAACGCATGGCGGGTCTCCGCCTGGACCTTCGTGACGCCGCGATTGCGCCCGCGGGCAGTGGAAAGCGCGCCGTGGTTCCGGGCAAGCCGGCGGCCAGCGAGTTGATCCGCCGCATCCTTGCCTCCGACAGCGGGGTGATGCCGCCGGCCCACACCAAGAATCCGCTCTCCCCTGTAGAGAAACAGATCCTCAACCGGTGGGTGGCCACCGGTGCGGAGTACCGGCAGCACTGGGCCTTCGTGGCTCCGAAGCAGGCGTCCCTGCCGCCGGTGAAGCTCAAGAGCTGGCCGCGCAACCCAATCGACTACTTCGTGCTTTCCAGGCTGGAGAAAGAGGTACTGCGGCCCTCGCCGGAAGCGGACCGCTACACCCTCCTCCGCCGCGTCTCCCTGGACCTCATTGGCCTACCGCCCACGCCCGAGGAGACCGACGCCTTCGTCAACGACAAGTCGCCGGACGCGTATGAGAAGGTCGTCGACCGCCTCCTGGCCTCGCCGCGCTACGGCGAGCGCTGGGCGCGGCGCTGGCTGGACCTCGCCCGCTACGCGGATACGAACGGCTACGAGAAGGACCGCGCCCGCTCCATCTGGCCGTACCGCGACTGGGTGATCAACGCGCTCAACGACGACATGCCGTTCAACCAGTTCACGGTCGAGCAGCTTGCAGGCGATCTGCTCGTGCGAGAGGCGTTGAAGAAGCCGGGGAGCGGTGGAGAGGCATCGTACGCGCACCTTCCGCCGAGCCTGCAGAGCAAGCTGATCGCCACCGGCTTCCATCGGAACACGATGCTGAACGAAGAGGGCGGCATCGATCCACTGGAGTATCGCTTCCACGCAATGACGGACCGGGTGAGCACCACGGCCACCACCTGGCTGGGGCTCACCGTCGGCTGCGCCCAGTGCCACACCCACAAGTTCGACCCGATCCCGCACCGGGAGTACTACCAGTTCTTCGCCTTCCTGAACAACGCCGACGAGCCGGAGATCGACGTCTTGAAACCGGACCTGGAGGCGAAGCGCACCACGCTCCTGGCGGCGATCGACGCACGCGAGAAAGCGCTGGCGAGCCGCTTCCCGGCGGAAGGCGAGTACCGCTGGAGCACTCCGCAGGTAGTGAGCACCTCAGCCCAGAGCCGGGCGCTGTTCGCGCCGCAGAGCGACGGCTCCCTCCTGGTCTCCGGCACCAATCCGGAGACCGATACCTACACCGTCACGTTGAACGCGAGCTCCGGGAGCTTCGGCGCGCTGCGCCTGGAGGCGATTCCGGATCCTTCGCTGGGTCACAACGGCCCCGGCCGGACCCCGCACGGTAATTTTGTCCTGAGCGAGATCAGCGTCAAAGTCGCGCCGAAAGACCGCCCGGAAGCTGCTCGCGTGGTGAAGCTGGCGCGCGCGGAAGCGGACTTCTCGCAAGATACCTTCCCCGCCGGAAACGCCATCGACGGCAACCCGGCCACCGGCTGGGCGATCCACGGTCCGGATCCGTGGAACGTGCGCCGCACCGCCACGTTCTATTTCCAGGAGCCGGTCAAGCTGGACGGCGGGCAGTGGACCGTGGAGCTGGCGCAGCAGCACGGGATGCAGCACACCCTGGGCCGCTTCCGCCTCAGCCTGGGTGAGTTGAGCGGGGACACCCGGCCACTGGAAGCGCGCCGCCAAGAGAACCTGGAGCGCAAGTTCAAGGAATGGCAGACGCGTGAGGCCGCGCGGGCCGTGCGCTGGACCGTACTCCGCCCGACGTCTGCGAAGAGCAACCTCCCGCTGCTCACCGTGCAGCCGGACGACAGCGTCCTCGCCAGCGGCGACCAGACCAAGCGCGATGTCTACGATCTCGGCCTCCGCACGGACCTGAAGGGGATCACTGCGATCCGCCTGGAAGCGCTCCCGGACGACCGCCTCCCCAAGCACGGACCCGGTCGCATCTTCTACGAAGGCCCGTTCGGCGACTTCCACCTCAGCGAAGTCACGCTGACCTCCGGCGGAAAGCCGGTAAAGATCTCGCGAGCTACGCAGACGTTCGGCAGCAGCGCACAGGCGACGCTGGACGGCAACCCGCAGACCGGATGGTCGATCAACGGTGGCCAGGGTCAGGCCCACGCCGCCGTATTCGATCTCGCCGAGCCGCTGGCGGACGCAAGCGATCTGAACTTCCAGCTCCTCTTCGAGCGTTACTTCGCCGCGGGCCTCGGGCGCTTCCGGATCTCCGTCACCAACGACCCGCGCTCCGCCGAGGCCGCATTCCCGGCGGAGGTGGAGAAGACGCTGCTGATCCCTGAAGGCTCGCGCACCGCGGAGCAGCGAGACCAATTGCTCCGCTACTTCCTCTCCGTGGCCCCCGAGCTGGCCGGTGAGCGAGATGAGATCAAGAAGCTGCGCGCCCAGGTGCCGCAGCCGCCCACCACGCTGGTGATGTCCGAGCGCCCGGCCGAGAACCCGCGCCCCACCTTCATCCATAACCGCGGCGAGTTCTTGCAGCCTACGGAGAAGGTAGAGCCGGGCACCCTCGGCGTGCTGCACCCGCTCCCGAAAGACGCTCCGCGCAACCGCCTCACCTTCGCGCGGTGGCTGGTCGATCCGCGTAACCCGCTCGTCGGCCGGGTAACCGTGAACCGCCAGTGGGCCGCCTTCTTCGGGCAAGGCATCGTCCGCACCCTGGAGGACTTCGGCTACCAGGGCGCACCGCCCACGCATCCGGAGTTGCTCGATTACCTGGCAGCCGCGTTTAGCGGTGTTTCGGGTTCCTCTTCGGCCAAGGGCAACCCGGAACCCGGAACCCGGAACCCGGAGCTGAACTGGTCTCTCAAGAAGCTCCACCGCCTGATCGTGACCAGTGCCACCTACCGGCAGTCGTCGCGGGTGACGCCCGATCTATTGGCAAAAGACCCGCAGAACCGGCTGCTCACGCGCGGCCCGCGATTCCGCATGGAAGCGGAGATGATCCGCGACGCGGCGCTGAAGGAGAGCGGCCTGCTTACGGACAAGCTGGGCGGCCCCAGCGTGTTTCCGCCGCAGCCGCCGGGCGTCACGTCGGAAGGCACCTATGGCGCACTGGCCTGGACGCCCAGCACCGGAGAAGACCGCTATCGCCGTGGGCTCTACACGTTTACAAAACGAACTGCCCCGTTCGCGATGACCCTCACCTTCGATGGTCCCAGCGGCGAGGCGTGCGTCGCCCGCCGAGAAGTCTCCAATACCCCGCTCCAGGCCCTCACGCTGCTGAACGACACTGTGTTCACGGAGACGGCACAGGCCCTCGGGAAGCTGATCGCTGCACGCTCCGGCAGCGTGGAAGCGAAGGTAGATTACCTCTTCCGCCGCTGTCTCACGCGCCCGCCGAGCCCGGACGAGGTAACGGTGCTGATACGATACTACGACACGCAGAAGACTCGCCTGGACAAAAAGGAGTTGAACGCGGAGGCGCTAGCAGGACACTCTGGAGAGGGTGCAAGCGACATCGCCGCCTGGACGTTAGTGGCGCGATCACTGCTGAACCTGGATGAAGCGGTCACCAAGGAATGATAATCCGGACTTCACGTGAGAAACCCGGTGCGCGGACTCCTGGGAAGGGCAATATACAGATGGCGAGCGATCCAGTTCAATCAGGTAGCAACCGGCGGCGGAGCTTTTTCAAGCTACTGGCGGGGCTGCCGCTACTGACGCTATTCGGACGGGAGGTGCTTGCGGAGCCTGAGCGGGACGGAGAGGTAGTGGTGAAGCGAGGTCCGGGCTACTCCGGCACCATTCGCATCCGGCAAAAGAATGGCACGCTGTGCTACAACTTCGTCGTAAGCCAGGGTAAGGTGCTCTCTGGGGTGGTCGCCCATAAAGGCCGGAGAGGCGTCCTCTACGACATCGTAGGCGGCTGGTACGACCGCGAGCACTTGATGCTCCTGATGCAGGCCCGCGGAAATAATCTCCGGGATCAGTGGTTCGCGCACGCGCACCAGTTCCGGCGCACGGAAGAAGGCTTCTTCCTGGAGCACACGCTTTACGGGTACGGCAAAACCGAGGACCCGAGCCAGGTCTACATGTGCCACGTGATCGACCGAATGGATGGCTCCCCGGACGCGGAAGGTGAGATCAGGGAGAAAGAGTGATAGGCGGCTGCAGTCAGGCGTTCAACCGAAGAATGCGCCGGCGCAGTATCCCACTTCCACCCGCGTGGTGACCGAACGCGAGGGAGTGTATTAGCGGTGCGATAGGGCAGGCGCGCTGGCCACCGAGTTCGTGATTATCGGCTGGCTCGGCACCGGAAGCTTCGGCCAGTTGAGCACCCGTGGCTGCGACGCCAGTTCGGTGACTTCCAGGCACTGGTTGACCGCCAGGTTGCGGAAAGTCTGGGTAGTATGACTGGTGGGCCAGTGGATCTCCAGGGTAGCCACCCGGTCCGCCTTGCCCAGGCCGATGGTCTGCTGCAGCGGATTGCCGCCAAAACTGCTCCCGGACGTCACGTACCGAAAGATAGTCTGGGACGTCTTCCCGGCAGTGACGATCTTGATGCGCGCCCCAATCGCGGCGCGGTTCGTCTTCTTCCCCACGGCTTTGATCGTTAGCCACTGGTTTGCGTGCCCGGGGTTCTGGAATAACGCGCTGTGATACCGGTCGCCCGGGGTTGCACCGCCCAACTCCACGAAGAGGTCCACGTTGCCGTCCCGGTCCCAGTCCCCGCACGCCACGCCATGTCCCTTCTGGAGGTGACCGGTGCCGGTGCTTCCCGTGATCTCGGAGAAGCGCTGACCGTTCACGTTTTTGAAGAGGCGGTTGGGCACCAGCATGCCGTAATTCGGATCACCGGTGGCGAGGTACATGTCCAGGAAGCCGTCGTTATCCAGGTCGCCGAAGTTGCTGCCCATCGTGCTGAACACCGCAGTTAGACCGGCCGCCTCCGTGACGTCCGCAAATCGGGTGCCGTCAACGTTGCGGTAAAGCTTGCTGGTGTGACGCGAATGCGGCTCATGGAGTAGCCCCTGTACGACGGCGGCAGGGGTGCGGTCGTAGCTGGTCGCGAACAGGTCGGCTCGACCGTCGTTGTTGTAGTCGAACGACCAGCACGAGAAGCCCTGCTGCGGACCGTCAATGCCGGCGGCCAGAGTGACGTCTCGGAAGTGGCCACGGCGGTCGTTTTGAAACAGGTGGGCCGTGCCGTCCAGGAAGTTCGCCAGGAGGTCCGGGAAATCGTCACCGTTGTAGTCGATCCAGGTAGCTCCTTTACAGAAGCTTTCGGTGGTAGTCAACAGGCCGGCCGGCCCCGCCACCTCGCTGAACGTTCCATTCCGCTGGTTGTGGTAGAGGCGGCAGGGCTGCCGCTCGCAGCTCACGAAGAGGTCGAGGAAGCCATCGTTGTCGTAGTCCGCCCACACCCCGGAGTTCGAGTTGACCGGTGCTTCAAGCCCTGCCTGCCGGGTAACGTCCGTGAAGCTTCCGTCCCCGTTGTTCCGGAGCAGCGACGGGCGGATCGGTGTGTCGACCCAGGCGCCCCGCACTACCAGGAGATCCAGCCAGCCATCGTTGTTGTAGTCCGTCTGGGAGCAGTTAAGGCCGCCCAACTGCCCTTCCAGACTCTTCTGCGCCTGAGCCTCGAAACGGCCCGTGCCGGTGTTGTGATAGTACGCCAGCGGTCGCCCGGCATCAAACGAGCTGATGACGAGGTCCAGACGACCATCATTATCAAAGTCATCCATGATTGCGCCGCCGGCTTCATTGTCCTTCTCCAAACCGGTGAGATAGCTGATGTCATGGAAGCGCCCGATGTCAAACTCGGAATGAGCCAGGCGATCCAGGGGAATGTAGTACTTCGGATCGACCTTGGACGGATACTCGCCTAACGTCATCTGCGCGAGGTTCAACAACCAGCGGACTTCCAGATCGTTCGGGAATGCGCCGAGGTACTCCGTAAAGTGTTTCACGGCCAACTGCGAGCCGCGCGGAAAACGATGGACCGCGGCGGGATCAAACGGAATGATGCACGCGCTGACACCGCGGCAGCGAACACAATTCTCATTCTCTGCTAGACGGAGCGCTGTAATGCCCTGGTAGTAGATCACCGTGTAGAGCATGCCGGCCGCGGCTTCCGGATGAGACTCCAGACTTTCCCGTACCTTTCCAAGCGCTTCGTAAGCCTTCTCGGAGTCCCCCTCGTAATTCAGAAGGATCGACTTCTTCCAGCGTGCAGATGCCTGCTCCGCTTCGTTTCGACCCGGAGTATTAATAGCCTAATCCAACTCCTTAGCCTGTCTATAGCCCAAATCCTTCCACATACGAGCGACACGATTGAGTGAATCACTCTCGTTCCACACCTGCACCGTTCGTCTCGCCACACCGAAACCGCTGGTATCAAACGCACGGCGTGCCTGATATTGCCGGAAAGGATTTGGGGTAGCAGGGGTTTGTGCCGAGGGCACCGCAGCCACACGGGATCGATAGGCGAATGCCGAGATAGAAAGCACTGCTCCCAGCATGGTGACGCGCAATAACGGTAAAGGATTGAGGAGAGTCTTCATGAGAGCCTTCGTGCGGCACATCACCCTGTCTCGTTTATTCTGAATAGCCTCCAGTTGAGCGATGCGCGATGCATGCAGTTGATAACACGAATTAGAGCTACTTATGCGACTCGATTCGATTAATAAACTTGAATGCCTATGGCTCGTTAATCTTGATTAACCGAATTCGGATTCGCATTAAATCCCACTCATCTTGAAACCCGCTCATTAAACTATCCTTAGAGCGTGTTAGGAACTTTTTGATGCTTGGGTAGAGCGGGACTATGAAAACCATAACCAGTCGCCGCAGCTATCCGAGTGATGTTTCCGATGAGGAATGGGCATTCCTGGAACCCTTCTTAACGCTAATTCGGGAAGATGCTCCCCAACGAGAGTACGATTTGCGGGAAGTGTACAACGGATTGCGGTATGTCCTGCGTACCGGTTGTCCCTGGCGTTACCTCCCCCCGGGTGCCC
>Ga0255338_1001713_pt1 | contig 38465 bp, 31 predicted proteins | sample MeOH1_35cm_T4_19_FD_203715 | JGI IMG/M metagenome (GOLD analysis project Ga0255338, IMG submission 203715) | Sandy soil microbial communities from University of British Columbia, Vancouver, Canada - MeOH1_35cm_T4_195 | ecosystem: Engineered > Artificial ecosystem > Sand microcosm > Unclassified ...
GCCAGGTGCTTGCTGAAGTACTCCTGCGCGTCCTTGCAGCCGGCCTTCTCCGCCAGCTTCTTCGCCACGATGTAGTTGTAGATCTCCCCCATGCGGTGGTGGTTGCTGCTCTCCTGGGACATCAGCCCGAGCAGCTCGGTGCGCAGCTGCTCCAGCGTGGTGCCCTCCGGAATGGGCTGGGTGCCGTACGTGCTCTCCGCAACGGCGCGAGCGCCTTCCTTGAACTTCCACAGCTTCAACATAAGAACTTCTCCCCCAGAGGACGCACCCTGCGTCCCCGGCCGCTTGACGGGGCGGCTGAGCGGCCCTAAAGCACGTGGCGTGCCAACGCCTGGGGACTTGTAAAAACAGGCACTTGCGAAAATGAGCCCCCGAGGACCGTCCGCGAACGCGGACGATTCGTCCGCGTCGGGAGACGGTCCGAAAAAAGTGCTGGAATGCCGAGGGTTTACAGAGGGGTGGCGGGCAGGAGAGATGAGAGGCGGGCCGATAACCCGCTGAATTGACAGGAGTGAGTTCCCGCCGCACACGACAGGGCTAGTCCGCGTTCGCGGACGGTGCCGGTCGCGCTCCCCGCCCAGGCATCGCGGCCGGTCGTCACAGCTCACTGGTGAGCCATGGCCGCCTGACCGGACTGACCCGGGGACGGAGGGCCGGACGTCACAGCTCACTGGTGAGCCATGGCCGCCTGACCGGGCTGACCCGGGGACGGAGGGCCGGCCGTCACAGCTCACCAGTGAGCTGTGGCCTCTCGCCACGCGTGCTCGCCGCGAGCGGAGCTGCCCTTCATCCCCCTCAACCGCGCGGAGATCTCGCCTGCGCTGATGAAGGAGGTGGGCGTGCTGCCGCTGGAGGTGCAGGCCAAGCTGCCACGCGTCCAACCGGCCCTTCCACGTGGACGTGCGGGTGGTGGCAGCCATCCACCGGGAGCTGGCGCTCTGGGCCCGTCAGGGCAAGTTCCGCGAAGACCTGTACTACCGGCTGAGCGTCCTGCTGGTAGGGCTGCCGCCGCTGCGCAACCTGCGCGGAGACCTCCGGCTGCTGGCCGAGCACTTCGTCCGGACCTATACGCCGCACGAGCAGGCGCCGAAGTTCACTCCGGCCGCGCTGTCCAGGTTGCAGCAGCTGGACTGCCGTGCAACATCCGCGAACTGCGCAACGGGGTGTGCCGCGCCCTGCTCCTGCGCCAGGGCCCGCAGCTGGACGCCGGGGACCTCACCTTCGAGGAGCCCTCCCACCGCGCGCCCGAGGACACGGGCACCGCGCCGCTCGAGCTCCCTGAGGGCGTCACGCTGGAGCAGCTGATGCAGCGGCTGAAGCGCCAGCTCATCGAGAGCATCCTGCGCCGCTGCCAGTACCACAAGGACCGTGTCGCCAAGGAACTGGGCGTGGCCCGCTCCTCCCTCTTCAAGCGGCTCAAGCAGTGGGGCCTGAGCCAAGAAGAGGAATGAGTCCCTCGTGGAAAACGAAAACCCCAACCTCTCCGTTGGGCCTGTTGATCTTCTGGGCAGGAGGCGGCGGGAATCGAACCCGCGCCGGGCGGTGCGAAACCTTCAGCAGAATCGCGCTCTTGCCTTGCAACGGCCCGGAATGATTCGGATTCGTTTATACTTGCGGCGAGACGCGTCAGCCCATGGCCATCGCGGTGCTGGGCGGCCTGTCCGTCTCCACCGTGCTAAGCCTGCTCGTGGTCCCCGCCTTCTACGTGGTGGCGGACAGGCTCAAGGCGCGGCTGGGGCGGGCGCTCGGGCGCAGCGCCAAGCCAGCCAAGGACGAGGCGAGCCCCCGCGGAGGGGTAACCCCCGTGCCTCCAAGCAGAGGCAGCAGGGGGAACTCCCCCCTGCTGCACCATCCGAGGCCCCGCTCAAGGCCTAGTGCGGAATGGTCCATTTCTGGTTGCTGAGGCCGTTGCAATCCCAGATGCCCAACTGGGCTCCGTCGGCGGTGTTGAACCCCAGGTCGTCCAGGCAGCGGCCGGATTGGGGGTTGAGCAGCGAGCCATCGGCTTGCGGCACCCATCTCTGGGCGCCCGTGCCATTGCAGTCGTACAGTTGAACCAGGGTGTGGTTGGCCGTCCCGCCACCAGTGACGTCCAGGCACTTGCCCAAGGCTCGCACGGTGCCGTCGGACGCGATCATCCAGCGCTGCGCATTGCTGCCATTGCAGGTGTAGAGCTGGACGGCGGTGCCGTTCGCCGTATTGCCGCCGGCGACGTCTACGCACTTGTTGGCGTAGACACTGACGATCTGCCCGGTTGGCCCCGTTGGGGGGACCACCGTCACCGTCTGGCATCCCGGCGGAAGTCGGACGTTGGACGTGGCGGTTCCCACGTTGATCGCCGTGACACACACGGTGTGAGTGCCGCCACCGACGGGGATCACGGGGCCGAACCCGTGGTACGAGCCATATGCCGGATACGCTGCGCCCACGTCCGGGCGGTAGTCGGCGGCCGTGAACCGACCGGCCGATCTGCCGTCGATGGAGATGTCGACCTGGATCGCGTTGGTGCCGGCATCGGGGTCAATCGCCCAGCCCGCTACCCAGATTGAGGTGCCCGCAGCGGTGGCCTGGACGATATCGAAATAGCCAAATGGGGGATTCGCTGGAGGCGGAGGCGGAGGAGGCGGCGGGCTTCCAGGGATGTGATAGGTGTAGGCGAAGTCATTCGGCTGGCAGCGGTTGAGATCCCGGGTCACCTGGTCGTAGCTGTAACCGGGTGGCACATAGCAGACCCACAGACCCGGACCCGGCACCCGCATGTGATACGTGTAGGCGAACGCGTTCGGCTGGCAGCGGTTGAGATCCCGGGTCACTTGGTCCCAGGTGTAGCCGCTCGGCACTCTGCACACCCACAAGCCATCAGCGGGAACCCGCACGCGATAGGTGTAGGCGAAGGCGTTCGGTTGGCATCGGTTGAGGTCGTAGGTCACCTGGTCCCAGGTGTAGCCGCTCGGTACGCTGCACATCCAGGTCCCGTCGGCGACTGTGGCCTCGGGTGCCATCAGCAGGGGGCTCTCTTGGTTTCCGTCGGCGGCAGCGGCCTCGGGTGCTGTCAGCAGTGGGCTTTCCTGGTCTCCGGCAGCGGCAGCGGCCGTGGGTGCCGTCAGCAGTGGGCCTACCAGAAGCGCCGCTGACAGCAGGGAGCGCAGAGTTCTCTCGAGTGTGGCTCGCATCCATCTTCCTTGGCCCATTTGGCCTTTGGGGGACGCTAGGCTGCATCGAGTGGAGGAGGTGCCAAGGGGGGTCAGCGTCCGGTGAGGGCAGGCAAACTGATCACCTGATGCGCTGACGCCAAGTGGCGAACCGCTGCGTGTTCAGCCGCACGCACACCCTGCACCGGGTTGTTCGGCTTCCGACCACCCGGTTTCTTGGTAACCGAGGAGACGTGGAGAGGAAGACCGGCTGCGCACGAGCAGCGCCTCCAGGAAGCGATGGCCGCCGCGAGCCGACGACGGGGAGGTCTTCTTGCGCCTGAGGTATGCTCAGGGCATGAAACGATTCCTCCTCTCCCCCAAGCGGGGGCAGAGCCGAAGGCGCAAGAGGCGAGCCGAGCGCCAGAGGCAGCAGCGAAGGCGGAACCGAAGAAGGAGCGGACGCCGCGACTGGCTTGGGACGGGCTGCTGCGCAGGACGTTCTCGTTGAAGGTATTCGCCTGCCCCCGTGTGGAGGCAGGCGCAGGATGTCGAACGCGGCTCATCCATGACGCAGGCGTGTGAGAGCGGATCGATCAGGGGCGGGGCACGGTGCACCCGCTCTGCGCGTTGCTACACGTGGAGATCCAGTGCCCACGACGCAGCAGAGAGGACCCCGGGCCGCTGCCCCGGGCCGCTGGGTTCAGCCATCACCGTGGGTTTCCGGGGCTGGAGGTGTTGGGGCGTTTGGAGCCGGGAGGGAAGAGCGGCACGTAGCACACCCCCTGGTACATCTGGCCGTTGAAGGTCTCGCACTCTTCGCTGGTCACCTCCATGCGCCGCCAGCAACGACCGTTGAGGACCACCTGACGCGGGTGAGGGCACCGGCCTTTCTTGTCGGGCTGGGCCTGACCCTCAAAAGGCTCGGGAGGACTGTCTGCGGTCAGAGGCTCGGAGGCGGAGGGCTGGGCAGACGCTGGGGCGGTGGTGGAGGCCGCAGCCTCGCCGAGCCCCACCGGCCCTGCGTCGGGCGAACCCTGGCTGCCGGCCGGGTGCGCGGCTTCCGAGGCAAGGGGAGGACCTTCGGGAGCCTGTAGAAAGGCCCCCCGTGTCATCCACCCCGCCCACGTGGCCAGCGCTCCCGCTGCAACCGCCAGCGCCATCCATGGAGGCCGCGAGTGCACGGGCGCTCGAGGACTGCTGACAGGAGCCTCCGCGCTGCGCACCGCTGTCGGCTCCGGCCCTGAAGCGCTGGGAAGCAAGCGGATGGGGGTGAGCGAGTCGGCCGCCTGCTCCAGCGCAGGGGCCAGCTCCGCGGCGGTGCCGCGCTGCTCGGGGCGGATGGAGAGCATGCGCAAAATCAACTCGCGTAGCGGCGGTGCCACCTGAGCAGAGAACAGGGCCCGGGGAAGCACCAGCGAATCCAGGTGCCACGTGCCCTGCGCATCCCTTCGAGGCTCCCCCAGCTCCGGGTAGCTGCCGGTGGCGAGCACGCAAGCCGTGACTCCCAGGGCGAACACCTCATCCGCAGGCCCGGCCCGGTAGCGCTCCGAGGTGTGCCGGAACTGGAGGTTGAACAGCCAGGCCTCGGGGGAGCGGTAGGCGGGAGTGCCTGGAGGCAGCTGCTGCGGGGTGAGGGTGTCGGCGTCCGGGTAGATGCCGGAGCCGAAGTCGGTGAGGAACAGGCGGCTGTCGGAGCGGCGCACCAGCACATTGCCGCCCTTGAGGTCGCGGTGAAAGGCGCCTTGAGCGTGGAGGTACTGGAGGGTGAGGGCCAGCTGGGCCAGCAGCCGCAGTTGCTGCGCCTCCGAGGGGCGGAACAGGCGGGCCCAGTCGTACAGGGGCACGCCGTCCACCCACTCCATGGCGATGAACGGATGCAGTGAGCCGCTGGGGCTCTGCCAGTGGCCATGGTCCACCAGCCGAGGAATGTGAGGGTGGAGCGTGCGCGAGAGCAGCTCCCGCTCACGTTCAAAGCGCGGGTCCTCCGGCAGCAAGGCGAGCTTGAGGGCCACGGGAGGCAGGTGCTCCTGACCGATGCGCACGGCTCGGTAGACAGCACCGTGGACGCCCCTCCCGGCCCAGTCCACCACGCGCCAGGGCCCAATCTGGGTGCCCAGAGGGAGCAGGGCCGGGTGAAGCGGGGAGGAAGAGGCGTCGCTCTGCATGGAGTGGAGCAGGAGCCTACGCCATGGGTAGGCGGTCTGCTACGAGAGCACGCCCCGCAGGTCCAGCCGGAGCGCGTCGGCCCGGTGGCGGATGTAGACGTCCGGGTGGGCCGCCGCGAGCTGGAGCACCTCCGCCAGCCGGAGCCGCAGCCCCGTGTCCATGGCCCGCCAGTCGATCAGCGCCAGCTTCGAGAGCGCCGTGCGCCGCACGTCGAGATCGCTCTCGCGCTGGAACGCATCCAGCAACCCGCGCGCCGTCTCCTTCACCGAGTCCGCGTCCGGCGGAGGACACCAGTAGAGCGCCCGCATCGCCCCCGCCTTCTCCGAGTCCTCGCCCTGCCGCATGTACCAGAGCAGCCGCTCGTGCACCGGCGCCAGGCCCACGCCTCGCACCGCCGCCTCCACGAAGTGCCGGTTGCGGCTCGGGTCCTGCTCGTAGATGGCGGCGCAGATCAACGGCTCCAGCAGCTCGGACGGCACCGACTCCGTCAGCCGCACCAGCCGCGCCACGAACCACTTCTTCCGCTCGTCGTAGAGCGCCTTCCCCAGCCACTGCAGATCCTCGGCCGAGGCGTGCAGGTAGTGCGCCGCGATGGCCGGCAGCCGCGCGGCCTCCTCATTCGCCTCGCTCGCCGCCGCCGGCGGCTCCGTCTCCCCAGGGTAGGGGTAGGCCATGTGGAAGCGGCTCAGGCGCAGGAAGCCCTCGGCCCGCGTGTCCCAGTCCCGCGTGTCCGGGTGGCTCTGGGCGATCGCCTCCAGCACCGCGGCCCGCAGCCGCAGCCGCTCCACCCCCAGCATCTCCAGCGCCAGCTCCCCGTGCCCCGGTGCGTCCAGCGGATCATGCGGCCCCGGGTTCACGTCCAGCCGATCCGGCCTCAGCGCCAGCAGCAGCGAGCCCGAGCTCTGCACGCCCAGCAGGTTCCCCTCGTCCTGCACGTGCAGGATCACCGCGGCCAGCGGCCCCGACAGCTCCGTCGGCCCCTGCAGCACCAGCGGCTCCGGCGTCACCGCCAGATCCTCCAGCGCCGGCTCCACGCGCTCGGGCGTGAGCCCCAGCGCCGCGCACGCGGCACCCGCATGGCTGGTGTCCCTCACCAGGGCGCGCAGGAGATCTCCCGTCGTCAGGTGCGGGCTCCGCGAGAACTGCTTCGCGCGAGCAAGGTTCTCTCCGACCTCACGGCCGAGGCCTTGCTCGTGGGCGTAGGCAGACCAGTCCAAGGGTGTTTCCTCCGGATGAAGACCAGGGCTCCTGCGTGTGGCCCGCCATGCTTGCACATCCCGGCTCCGGATTTCCCCGGGGGGATGTGCGTGAGGGGAGGCTCCGGGCCTTCCCTCGCCTACAGTCTCCAGGTGAGGCCCAGCCCCAGCACCTGACGGATATAGGACAGATCATTGTTCGGCAGGCTCGTGCTGTAGAGGCCGTAGGACAGCTCCACGTCCAGGTGCGCGCTCATCGGGCGGGCCAGCTTGAGCGAGAGCGAGTTCTGCCCCTCGTCCTCCTCCACGAGGACGATCTCCGGCGAGAGGTAGATGCCGTCCGGGTAGCGGCTCAGCCCGAGCGCTCCCTGGGCGAGCAGCGTCAGGTTCCACGGCAGCCGCAGCCCCGCGCTCCCGCTGAGCCGGTGCCGCAGCACCGTCTCGCCGTAGCTGTTGGAGCTGATCTCCTGGAAGGTGTACGTGAGGCCCAGGGCCACGGGCCCGCGGTACGTGTAGCTCGCCCCCGCCGACAGGGCCCCGTCCTTCCTCCGGCCGAGCGAGGTCCCCTCCCGCTCCTTTGGGGGCTGCGCCTCCACGCCATAGCGGCGCGAGCCGTACTCCCCGAAGACGCTGAGCGAGTGGCGGCGGTTGAAGCGGTAGCGCCCCAGGAAGCCCAGCTCCGGGTTGCCGAAGTTCGCCCGCGAGTCCGGGCGGTACACGAAGCGGTGGGCCCCGGCGCGCACCCGGAGTGCCAGCCGCACGTCCGGCACGTATTCCAGGAAGGCATCCACGCCCAGGTCCGAGTAGTCCCGGGTCCCCCCCCTCCGGTCCTTGCCGCGCCCCTCCACCCCGAGCCCCAGCTGGGTGCCGAGCGCCATGGAGGCCTCCAGCGCCGCGGCCTGGATGAGCACGTCCTCGGTCGCGTAGCGCAGGTACTTGCGGCCCCCCAGCTCATAGCGGCCCACGAGCTGGAGCTGCTCGCCGGTGAGGCGGCCCTCGCCCGTGGCCAGCAGGCTCAGGGCCGTGTCCGTCCCCGGTGTCCGCCCCTGCTCGTCCTGGAAGTCGCGCGGCGCGTTCGAGTCCAGCAACCACCGGCCCGTGACGCGCACGGAGCCCTCCACGTCGGCCGCGAGGGCGCCACCGGGGAGCGCGAGGGCGGTGAGCAGGAGCGTGGAGAGGAGCCGGGACACGCCCGGGCACCATACCGTGCGCCCCGCCTGCATGCCTTGTTCACGAGAGGCCGTCCCTTCATGCCCGCCCGGTGACGCAGCGCCGGGCCCCCGTTACAGTTCGCTCCTATGCGTTCCGCATCGCTCATCCCCCCCTGGGCCTGCCTCGCGCTGATCGCCTGCGCCCCCACCTCCTTCCCCACGGAGCTCAAGGGTGAGACGACGGTGCCCGCAGGCCCGCCCGGCGTCATCACGGTGCTCAACGCCTTCCCGGCCATCGGCAGCTTCGCGGGGCTGGACTTCAACCAGAACCAGGACTTCAAGAACCAGGGCATCACCAAGGACGAGGTCAGCTCCGTCCACGTCCACTCCGTGGAGCTGCTGCTGCTGAGCCCCAGCGACGCGGACTTCGGCTTCCTGGACACCCTCGAGTTCTTTGCCAAGGCCGGGGACCAGGAGCAGCGCTTCGCCCGCAAGCAGGACATCTCCCGGCTGGGGCTGAGCGCTCCCAACCCCGTGCTGAAGCTGGAGGTGGAGGACGCGGAGCTGCAGCCCTTCATCGCCGCGCCCTCCATGAGCCTCATCGTCCGAGGCAAGGGCCGCATGCCCGAGCAGGAGGTTCGCCTCAAGGCAACCGTCGTGCTGGACGTGCAGGTGAGCCTGTTCTGAGCCCCGGCGCCGCGGGCTACTCCAGCTCGCGCACCCGGCGCTCGATCGTGCTGGCGCGGGAGTCCAGCTCGCGAGCCAGGGACTCCAGCTTCTTCGCCTCGGCCTCCAGCGCGGCCAGATCGTCGAAGTCCCCCGAGGCCAGCTGCTGTGCGCGGATCGGATTCACCTGCGGCCGGTGATCGCTGGCGCGGACTGGGGCGGCCGTCTGGCCCCCAGTACCCGTGTCGTCCCCGGGCAGCGCCGGGGGAGCCGGAGCCGGAGGGGGAGTCGAGGTGACCGGGATGGGCGCGTCGTTGGACTCGGTACCGCCCCCGAAGGAGGGGCCGCCGCGGGAGACCGGCGTCTGCTCCACCTCGACGGCCTGGTCGGAGTTCACCCGCAGGCGCAGGCGGCGGTCCTGCTCGTCGAACATCGCCTCCTCGCCCAGGAAGTCGTTCATCCTCCGCTCCAGGTCGCGCTCCTCGCGCACCTCGGTGATGCGGGCCTTCAGGGCCTTCAGCCGCTGCTTCACCTTGTCCTCGGAGTCCCGCAGCGCGTCCGCCTGCTCCAGCAGATCCTCGGGATCGTCGCTGGCGTCCGCGCGGCCCAGCGCTGGCACCTGCGAGGCGGGCAGCGCCGCACGCACCGCCTCCCGCTCGGCGCGCAGCTCGCGCATCCGCGAGACGAGCCGGGCGCGCTCCTGCCGATCCTCCGTGGCATCCCACGCCGCCTTCACCCGCGTCAGCTCCTCCGACAGCGTCGCGTGCAGCGCCACGTGGGCGCGCTCGGACTCGCCCTCCGCGCCCGCCACGCTCTGCGCCAGCCCGGTGAGCGTGCCGCTCAGCTCCTGCGAGCGCTTCAGCGCCTGATCCAGCTCCGCGCCCGAGGTGAGCTTGCCCTGGCGCTCCGCCTTCAGCGCCGCGATGCGCTCGGCCAGCCCGTTCAGCTCTCCCCGCAGGGCCTGCTGGCGCTCGCGCAGGGTGCGCACCTCCGTCCGCGCCTCCTGGGCCTTGGCCCGCACGCTCTCCAGCCCGGTGAGCGCCCACGAGGGCGATCCGAGCAGGAGGCACAGCAGCAGGGCGGACAGGGAGCGCTTCATTTCAACCCCCTCTTCAGCAAGGAGGATGCCAGCCCAGGGGGCTCCCGGCGGCTTCCGCTGAGGGCGAAAACCAAACGTTTCCGAGGGTTTCGGGGCCCAGGGAGGGGGGCCTCGGGCCGGGTGGGGTGGTGGAAAGTCACGGGGGGACCCTCGTAACCATGGATTTTCGAGGGATCAACCCCCCTCCTCGGGGTGCTCTCCCTTGGAGATGAAGCCGTACTTCTCCAGCTTGTAGTACAGGGCGGACGTCTTGATGCCCAGCAGCCGCGCCGTCTCCGTCTTCACCTTGCCGGCCTTCTCATAGGCCTGGGCGATGAGCTGGCGCTCGATGTCCTCGAGGATGTCCGGCAGGGGGCGATCCCCGTGGGGGATGGGCAGGCCGCTGGCGTTCGTGCGTGGCGTGCTCCCGCTCAGGTGCGTGGGCAGGTCCGCCTCGGTGAGCACCTCGCCCTCGGCGAAGACGAGCGCCTGCTCGATGACGTTCTCCAGCTCGCGCACGTTGCCGGGCCACGCGTGCCGGGCCAGGGCCTTGAGCACGCTGTCGTCCAGCCCCTTCACGCGCCGGTTCACCCGGGCGGAGTGCTTGGCCACGAAGTGCCGGGCCAGGGCGGCGATGTCCTCGGGCCGCTCGCGCAGCGGGGGCAGCATCAGCGGGACGATGTGCAGCCGGTAGTACAAGTCTTCGCGGAAGCGGCCCGCCTTCACCTCGGCCTGCAAGTCCCGGTGGGTGGCGCTCACCACGCGCACGTCCACCTTGAGCGTCTCCTCGCTGCCCACGCGCTGGATCTCCTTCTCCTGGAGCACTCGCAGGAGCTTGGTCTGCACGGAGGCGGGGATCTCTCCAATCTCATCGAGGAAGATCGTCCCGCCGTCGGCCAGCTCGAAGCGGCCCAGCTTGCGCTTCACGGCACCGGTGAAGGAGCCGCGCTCGTGGCCGAACAGCTCGCTCTCCAGCAGCGTCTCCGCCAGCGCCGCGCAGTGCACCACGATGAAGGGGCCGTCCTTGCGCGGAGACTGCTGGTGGAGCATCCGGGCCACCAGCTCCTTGCCGGTGCCGCTCTCGCCGCGCACCAGCACGGTGGCGTCGCTGGCGGCGGCCTTGCGCACCTGGGTCAGCAGCCTCTGCAGGGGCTCGCTGTCGCCCACCATGTTGCCGTGGCTGAGGGCGGCGTCGGCGTCATGCGCGGCGGTCCTCGCGCTCAGCCGCTCCACCTGCCGGCGCGCGGCGGCCAGCTCCAGCCCCTTCTCCACCTTGGCGCGCAGCACGTCCGGGGGGAAGGGCTTGGTGATGAAGTCGTACGCGCCCTCCTGCATGGCCTGCACGGCCGTCTCAATGGTGCCGAAGGCCGTCACCACCATGACCACCGCGGCCGGATCCAGCGCCTTGAGGGCCCGGGTGACGGCGATCCCGTCCATCCCGTCCATCTTCAGGTCCGTGACGACGAGTTCGAACGGGGCCTTCTTGTACGCCGCCAGCCCGTCCGCGCCCGAGCGCACCGCGGAGACGGCATGCCCCGAGCGGGTCAGGGTGACGGTCATCCCCTCGCGGAGGGTGTCATGGTCATCGATGACGAGGACGCGGGCCATGGCTGCCTTCTCCCCCAGGAGGGGGGCAGGTGTCACTACAGCATGAGAACGAACTGGCGCCACGCGCCCAACTGCGCTTTATCCCCTCCCATGCCTTTGTCGAAGGACGCTCCCCTGGTGGACCTGCTCTCGCGCCACGTCCCGGCGGACGCCAAGGAGCGCGAGGACCTGGGACGCATGCGCGCCTTCGCCGCCGAGCTGGGGCGCCCCTTCTCCCGCGCGGAGGCCACCGCGCACTTCACCGGCAGCGCCGTGGTGGTAGACCCGGCGGGCGGGCGCGTTGCCCTCATCCACCACGCCAAGCTCAAGCGGTGGCTGCAGCCGGGAGGACACGCGGACGAGGCGGACGGGGGCCTCATGGAGGCCACGGCGCTGCGCGAGGCCCAGGAGGAGACGGGCTGCCAGGTGCGGCTGCACCCCTCCGCCCCGCGCCCGCTGGACGTGGACATCCACCGCATCCCCGCCCGCAAGGACGAGCCCGAGCACCTCCACCTGGACGTCCGCTACCTCGTCGTCGCGGAGAACCCCGAGGCGCTGGCGCACGATCCCAATGAGTCTTTTGGCGCCCAATGGCTGGGCTGGACCGAGGCGCTCGAGCGGGCGGACGAGGCCCCGCTGCGCCGATTGCTGGAGAAAGCCCGGGCCGCCGCCTGGCACGCTCAGTGAAGCCCCCCTCTGGGGATGACCAGAATTCAAGGACTTTCGAGTATTTTATTTTGGAGGGGCAGTTCACAGCAGAGGGTTTCTTGGCTTGAATGCGCCCGTCGCCATGACTAACGACGATCAACTGATCCGAGATTTCGCCAGGCGTGGAAGCCTGCTGTTCCTGATGTGGGTCCTGGCCCCCATCCTTATCTGCGCGTACCTCATCGCCATGGCGTTGGGGGTGCCGAGCGACAGAGCCCTCTCGACGGTGATGCTCGTCATGCTGCCCATCACGGCGGTGTGCTGCCTGGCGTTCCCGTACGCGGCGCTGCGCTCGATGGCGTCCAAGATGCTGGGGCACCTGCCGGAGGATGCTCCGGGTGATCGCCTGCGCCGGATGCTCCAGCTGCCCTGGCGCGCCAGCGCCATCGTCTCCTACACCGCGTGGACGGTGGGCGGCTTCAGCTTCGCGTTGATCGCCGGCCTCATGTTCGACAAGGGGCCCATCCGCATCCTGCTGGGGACGCTGATCGCCTTCTGCTTCGGCGTGGTGGTGTCCTTCCCGTTCGGCATCAGCCTGGAGAAGCTGGGGCTGCCGCACGCCATGGAGGAGCGCAAGGCGCACCAGGCGCTCGTGGTCCAGGGGACGGGGCCGTTCTGGCCGCGCCAGACGTGGTTCCTGCCCCTCACCTTCATCGCCTCCATCATCGCCACGCTGATGCTGTGCATCTGCGTGGTGGTGGTGAAGCTGCTGGCGGTGCGCGACGCGCTGCGCACGGAGCTGCTGGCGGAAGGGGCCATGAAGTCCGCGGAGAAGCTGCACGATCTAAGCGGCTCCATGTTCTCGGACCTGGCGTGGGTGCTGCCCTGGGTGGCCGTGCTGGCCCTCATCCTGCCCACCATCACCGCGTGGATGCTGGCGCGCCGGCAGGCGCAGGGCGCCGGAGCGGTGGGCAAGGCCATCGAGGGGCTGGCGGTGGGACGGATCTCCTCGCCCGAGTGGGTCTCCACTGACGAGATCGGCGATCTGGCGTTCGCGCTGAACTCCGTGCTGGGCAAGCTGCGGCAGATCCCCGAGACGCTGGCGTCCTCGGCCTCGCGGCTGGTGGCGGCGGGCAAGGAGCTGAGCGAGGCCAACAACGAGCAGCAGCAGAGCCTCAACCAGCAGGCGGCGGCCATCCAGGAGACGCAGGTTACCTCGCAGGAGATCAAGCACACCTCGCAGATGACGTCCGAGCGCGCCGAGTCCATGCTCCGCGTGGCCAAGCGCGCCGAGGAGCTGGGCCACGAGGGCGAGGCCGCCATCGAGCAGTCTATGCAGGGCCTGTCCGCCATCCAGGGCTTCGTGGACGCCATGCAGGTGAAGCTCAACCGCCTGGCGGAGAGCGCCACGCAGATCGGTGAGATCACCGAGGCTGTGAAGGACATGGCGGACCAGTCCAACCTGCTGGCCGTCAACGCCGCCATCGAGGCGGCGCGCGCGGGAGACAACGGCAAGGGCTTCGCCGTGCTGGCCCGGGAGATTCGCGCCCTGGCGGACCAGTCCGTCAAGAGCACCACGCGCATCCGCACCATCCTCGGCGAGGTGATTGGCGCCATCCGGGCCGCGGCTACCATGGTGGAGCAGGGCTCGCGCGACATCCAGGGCGGTCTGGAGAAGATGAAGGCCTCCAGTAACAGCCTGCGCGAGCTGTCCCGGCTGTCGCAGGAGAACTCGTCGGCGATGCGGCAGATCGTCGCGGCGGTGAATCAGCAGAACGCCGGTATCTCGCAGATCTTCAGCGCCATCGCGGACCTGTCGCAGATCATGGACTCGACGCTCAAGCGGCTCGAGTCCACCCAGCAGGCCACCGGCACGCTGGAGTCGGTGTCCACCGAGGTCAGCGAGATGGCCCAGCAGTTCACGGTGAACTGAGGCCGAGCGGCAGCGTCAGCGTGAACGTGGTGGCGCCCGGTGCGGAGCTGAACTCCAGCTCCCCGCCGTGCGCCCGGATGATCTTCCTCGCCAGCGGCAGCCCGAGCCCCGTGCCCTTCTCCCGGGTGGTGAAGAAGGGCTCGAAGATGCGCTCGCGCTCGGCCTCGGGGATGCCGGGCCCTGTGTCCCGCACCTGGATGGTGTAGCGCTGCGCCTCCGCCCGGCCCGTCACGAGGACGCGCGCTCCCGGTGGCGAGGCCTGCACGGCGTTCTTCACCAGGTTCACCAGCGCGGCCGTCAGCAGGCTCCCGTCCGCCTCCAGCTGGGCGGCGGCGGCCTCCACCTCCACCTTCACCCCCTTCGCCTCGGCCTCCACGGCCAGCAGCTCGCACGCGCCTGACAGCAGGGCGGGGGCCTCCACCGGCGCGCGGGCCAGCGGCTGCTCGCGGGCGAAGGCCAGGAAGTCCTCGACGATGCGCTGGAGGTACGCCACCTCGCGTTGGATGCGCGAGACGTGACTGGCGGCCTCGGTGGCACTGCCGGCCTTGAGATCCTCGGCGAGCAGGCCGGAGAACAGCTCGATGCCGCCCAGCGGGTTTCGCACCTCGTGCGCCACCCCGGCGAGCATCAGCTTGAGCTGCCTGTCTCTGCTCTCCAGCGCCCCGCGCATCACCTCCAGCTCGCGGGCGAGCACACCGATCTCCCGCGTGGGCTCTGGCGGCACGGGCGTCGTGAGGTCTCCCCGGCCGATGCGCAGGGCCGAGTCCATCAGCCGGCGCAGCGGGCGGGCCAGCCCCCGGGCCGTGAGCACCGCCACCGCCGCGAGCACCGCCAGCGCCACCGCGGTGGCCGCCGTGAAGGTGCGCGACAGCCGCGCCAGCGAGTCGAAGAAGGCCGCGCTGCCCTCCACGGCCACCGCGCCCACCACCGTGTCTCCCTGCCGCACCGGCGCGTAGCCCGTCTTGTAGAGCCGCCCATCCGAGCCGGTGAAGAGCACCTGGCTGGCCGCGCGCTCGCCTGCGAACACCCGTGCCAGCTCCCGCCTGTCCCTCGCCAGCTCCGGGGCCTCCGCGCCCACGGGCAGCCCTCCGCCCACGTCCGCGCGCACGCGGCCCTGCAGGTCCACGGTGAACACGCGGCGCAGGCCGCTGGCCTGCTGTGCCTCGCCCAGCAGCCGTGTGAGGTTGCGCCACGTGCGCGTGCCCTGGACGTCGTCCCCGGGCTCGATGGTGAGCATCCGCTCCCCGCTCACCTGGCTGGCGGTGGCGGCGGCGATGGCCGACAGGCTCTGCCCCAGCTCCTCCTCGAGGATGGAGCGCGCCAGCGTGTAGCTGGCCGCCCCGGTGAGCCCGAAGAGGACGAGCGTGGGCAGCAGGAACGCGACCAGCAGCCGCGCCGAGAGCGAGCCCAGCGCACCCCGCAGGCCCCGCGGGCTCCAGGTGGGAGGAGGGGAGCCGCTCATGGCGCCAGGCTCAGCCCACCTTCTTCTGGTCGGCGGCATCCTGCTCGAAGAGGCTCTCCAGCTCCTTGCGGGCCACGGCGGCCATCTCGGCGAGCTTCTTCTCGTCCTTGTGGAACGGATAGGCGGCCATCAGGAGGTTCTCGTCGTGCTGCCGGAACCGCTCGACCGTCTTCCGGGCCTCCGAGTACGTCAGGCCCAGCTCCTCGAGCAGCTCCCCCGTCATCTCCAGGCTGGAGACCCACGTCTCGCGCATGACGTGCTTGATACCGAGGTTGAGCAGCCGGTAGGTGTGCTGGCGGTTGCGGGCGCGCGCGAAGATGGTGAGGTGGGGGAAGTGCTGGATGACCGTCTCGGCCGTCCGGATGGAGGCCTCGACGTCATCGATGGCGAGGACGAAGATCTTCGCCTTGTCCGCGCGCGCGGCCCGCAGCAGGTCCAGCCGCGAGGCGTCCCCGTAGTGGATCTTGTTGCCGAACCGCTTGATGAAGTCGATGTGCTCGGGGCTGGCGTCCAGGGCCGTGAAGCCGATGCGCTTGGCGCGCAGCAGGCGGCCCACCACCTGCCCCACGCGCCCGAAGCCGGCGATGATGACGGGGTTGTCCTGCTCGGGGGCCACGTCGAACTCGCGGTGGACCTTCTTCTGGAAGCGGGGGCGGAGCCACCGCGCATAGGCGGCGAACAGCAGCGGGGTGGTCACCATGGAGAGGCTGACCACCACCACCATCAGGTCCGCCAGCGCGTTGTCCATCACCTGGTAGCCCACGGCGAGCCGGAAGAGCACGAAGGCGAACTCACCGCCCTGGGAGATGACGATGGCCATGCTGAAGGCCTGCTCGCTGCTCTTGAAGGCCCAGCGGCCGATGGCGAACAGCGCCGCCGCCTTGAGCGCCACCAGCCCCAGCACCAGGCCCAGCACGCGCAGGGGGTTGTGGGCCACCAGGCCGATGTTCACGGACATGCCCACGGCGATGAAGAACAGGCCCAGCAGCAGGCCCTTGAAGGGCTCGATGTCGGCCTCCAGCTCGTGGCGGAACTCCGAGTCCGCCAGGAGCACGCCGGCGAGGAACGTGCCCAGGGCCATGGAGAGCCCCACCGCGCTCACCAGCGCCGCGGTGCCCATGACGAGCAGCAGCGCGGTGGCGGTGAAGAGCTCCTGGCTGTGGAACGAGGCCAGCACCTTGAACACGGGGCGCAGCACGTAGCGGCCCGCCATGACGACCCCGACGAGGACGCCCACCGCCTTGAGGGCAGAGAGCCACGCCGGCTCGGTGGAGGGACTCTCGGAGGTCCCCAGCAGGGGCAGCAGGGCCAGCAGCGGGATGACGGCCAGGTCCTGGAACAGGAGGATGCTGAACGAGGCCCGCCCATACTCGGTGGTCAGCTCGTTCTTCTCGGCGAGCAGCTGGAGGGCAAAGGCGGTGGAGGACAGGGACAGGCCCATCCCGACGATGAGGGCGGTGGAGGCGCTCAGCCCGGCGACCATCCCCGCCGCCGCCAGCAGCAGCCCGGTTCCCACCACCTGCAGCCCGCCCAGGCCGAACACGGACTTGCGCAGATCCCAGAGCCGCGAGGGCTGCAGCTCCAGGCCGATGAGGAAGAGGAGGAACACCACGCCGAACTCGGAGAAGTGGAGGATGCTCTCCACGTCCGAGACCGCGCCGACTCCCCACGGGCCGATGAGCATCCCCGCGGCCAGGTAGCCCAGGACGGAGCCCAGCCCGAGCCGCTTGAACAGGGGGAGCGCCACGACAGTCGCGGCCAGGAAGACCAGGGCTTGCTGGAAGACGGACATGTTGTCCTCATTGCACAGGCTCCAGGCTGGGGACAATCGGGCAGTGCCGGGAAGGTAGAGTGGGACCCTGGCGAGTGTCCTGGTCTGCTCGCCCTGGAGTCCTGAGTCCCGATGGAGCCCCTGCGCACTGCCTTCCTGCTCGCCGTCGCGGGCGTGCTCATGCTGGTGAGCGTCCTGCTCAGCCGCGCCTCGGGGCGCTCCGGGTTGCCCGTGGCGATGCTGTTCCTGGGCATTGGCATGGTGGCCGGCTCGGACGGCCCGGGGGGCATCGCGTTCAATGACTACGGCTCCGCCTTCCGCCTGGGCACGGTGGCGCTCGTCCTCATCCTCTTCGACGGTGGCCTCAATACGCCGCTGTCCGCCGTCCGTGCCGCCATCCGCCCAGCCTCGCTCCTCGCCACGGTGGGCGTGGTGGCCACGGCGGCGCTCATGGCGCTCGCGGCGCATCTGCTGTTCGGCTTCCCCTGGCCCGTGGCCCTGCTGCTGGGGGCCATCGTCTCCTCCACGGACGCGGCGGCCGTCTTCTCCGTGCTGCGCGGCAGCGGGCTGCACCTCAAGCGGCGCGTGGGGACGACGCTCGAGCTGGAGTCCGGCCTCAATGATCCGATGGCCGTCCTCCTCACCCTGACGCTCACGCAGAACCTGGCGCGGGGAGAGGAGCTGAACGGGTGGGCGCTGCTGCTGGAGGCAATCGTGCAGATGGGGGTGGGCGGCGCTCTGGGCATCGGGCTGGGGCTGGGGGGGCGTCTGATCATCAAGCGCCTGCGCCTCCAGGTGGCGGGGCTCTACCCGGTGATGACGCTGGCGCTGGCCTTCCTCGCGTTCGGGCTGCCCACGCTCTTCCACGGCAGCGGCTTCCTGGCCGTGTACGCGGTGGGCGTGCTGCTGGGGAACGAGACCCTGCGCTACCGCACGGGCCTGCTGCGGGTGCACGACGCGCTCGCGTGGCTGGCCCAGGTGGCCATGTTCCTGGTGCTGGGGCTGCTCGTCTTTCCCCGGGAGCTGCTCGGCGTGGCGTGGGTAGGGCTGGGCCTGAGCCTCTTCCTGGCCTTCATCGCCCGTCCCCTGGCGGTGCTGCTGTGCCTGCTGCCCTTCCGCTTCCCGGCGGGGGAGATCGTCTTTACGGGGTGGGTGGGGCTGCGCGGCGCGGTGCCCATCATCCTCGCCACCTACCCGGTGCTGGCGAGAGCGCCCGGGGCGCATGATCTCTTCAACGTCGTCTTCTTCATCGTCGTGGTGAACGGGTTCATCCCGGGGATGACGGTGCCGTGGGTGACGCGCAAGTTGGGGCTGGCGGCCAACGTGCCCGAGCCGCCTCCCGCGGTCCTGGAGATTGCCTCCACCCAGCTCCTCAACGGCGAGCTGAGCGCCTTCTACATCGACACGGCCTCGGCCTCGGCGGGTGCGCGCATCTCGGAGCTGCCGTTTCCGCCCGAGTCCGCCGCGATGCTCATCGTGCGAGGCCTGGAGCTGCTGGCGCCCAAGGGTGACACGGTCCTCAAGCCCGGGGACCATGTCTACGTGTTCTCGCGCACGGAGGATCTGCCCTTCTTGCGCCTCATGTTCGGCCAGCGGGAGGACGAGTAGCGCGCACAGGGGCTCCTCGGCAGGCGTGATTCAGGCGCCAGGTTCCCTTTACGAGAGCGGATCCGCGTAGTACCTGAGTGTGCATGCACTCAGGAGCGCGCACGGCACAGCCCCTCCAGGGGAGAGAGACGCTCCGGCTGGCGCTCCTCGTGGGGCCGGCCCTCCTGGCGCTTGCCTTGGCCACGGGGGTTGCTGGGCGCGCGGAGCCGGTCCCCATGCTGGCCGCGCACGGGCGCGAGTCCAGCCAGTGCGGGAAGGTCACTCCCGAGGCAGTGCCTGGGACGGGGCAGCTCGCGCAGCAGCCGTGCATGCAGCCCAGGTCCGCGACCCCTCAGGCGTGGGCCGCCCTCACGGGCTCGTCTCCCTCGGTTCAGCTGCACACGCAGGTGGCCGCCGGCCGTGGGCGCGCGAGGCTCCTGCCAGACACGCAGTCGCTGGTCCGGCTGATCCGCCAGCGGCAGGACGCCATCATCGCCGCCTTTACCCACAGGATGCGTGACGCGTCGGTGCCGGGTGCCTCCAGCCACACCGCGGATCGCCCGCTGATCGTCACGCGGCCCCTGCGCGGCCCTCCCGCTCGCGGTTGAGGTGCCCCTGAAGTACGGCCCGTCCGGTGGAGCAGGCCGGTGCGAGGCGCGGGCCTTGCCCCATCCCTACCCTTACGTCTGGAGGTGCGCCCATGCATGGCGCCCACGATCTTCTGAAGGCCATCGCGGTGGTCCTGTGCGTCGCCGCGGTCACCACGGTGTTGTTCCAGCGGCTGCGCCAGCCTGTCGTGCTCGGCTACATCCTTGCGGGCCTCATCGTCGGCCCCTATGTCCCCATCCCCCTCGTCGCGGACGCGGGCATCGTCCAGACGCTCTCGGAGCTGGGGGTCATCCTCCTCATGTTCTCGCTCGGGCTGGAGTTCAGCCTGCGCAAGCTGTTCGCGGTGGGGCCCACGGCGGGCCTCACGGCCATCATCCAGTGCAGCATCATGGTGTGGCTGGGCTTCGTGGTGGGCCGCGCCTTCGGGTGGACTGGCCTGGAGAGCATCTTCGCGGGGGCGCTCATCGCCATCTCCAGCACGACGATCATCGCCAAGGCGTTCGACGAGCAGGGGATCCGCGGGAGGCTCCGCGAGCTCGTCGTCGGCGTGCTCATCGTCGAGGACCTCATCGCGATCCTCCTCATGGCCCTGCTCACAGGCATCTCCACGGGGAGCGGCCTGTCGGCCGGAGACCTGGCGCTCACCATCGGGCGACTGGTGACGTTCCTGGTCGGGCTCGTCGCCGTCGGGCTGCTCACCGTCCCCCGGGCCATCCGCGCGGTCGTCCGGCTCAACCGCCCGGAGACGACGCTCGTGGCCAGCGTCGGGCTGTGCTTCGCGATCGCGCTCCTGGCCCAGGCGTTCGGCTACTCGGTCGCGCTGGGGGCGTTCCTGGCCGGCTCCCTGGTCGCGGAGTCCGGCAAGGAGAAGGAGGTGGAGCACCTCATCCAGCCGGTGCGGGACGTGTTCGCGGCCATCTTCTTCGTCTCGGTCGGGATGCTGATCGACCCGGCGCTCATCGCGCGCTACTGGCTCGCCATCGCGGTGTTTACGGTGGTGGTGATCCTCGGGAAGATCGTCAGCGTCTCCGTGGGGGCCTTCCTCACGGGGAATGGCACCCGCACCTCCGTGCAGTCCGGAATGAGCCTCGCGCAGATCGGCGAGTTCTCGTTCATCATCGCCAGCCTGGGCCTGTCGCTGAAGGCGACCGGGGACTTCCTCTATCCCATCGCGGTGGCGGTCTCCGCCATCACCACGCTGACCACGCCCATGTTCATTCGCGCCTCGGGGCCCGCGGCGAACTGGGTCGACCGGAAGCTGCCCAAGCCGCTCCAGACCTTCGTGGCATTCTACGGGAGCTGGGTCGAACAGCTCCGCGAGGCCCCCCGGCGCCAGACGCTCGGCTCCAGCGTCCGGCGGAACATCGGCCTGCTGCTCGTGGATGCAGCGCTGCTCGTGGGGCTGGTGATCGGGACTTCCCTTGCACTGGGGAGGAGCTCCCAGCTCCTCGAGGAGCATTTGGGGCTGAGCGGGCCGCTGGCGGAGAAGCTCGTCATCGCCGGAGCGGTCATGCTCGCGCTGCCGTTCCTCATCGGGATCGTCCGGGTCGCGCGGCGGCTCGCGGGAGAGCTGGCGGCGGCGGCGCTCCCGCTCCGGCCGGAGGGGAAGACGGACCTGGCGGCGGCGCCCCGGCGGGTGCTCGTTCTCACGCTGCAGGTCATCATCGTCCTCCTCGTGGGAGCGCCGGTCGTCGCCATCACGCAGCCGTTCCTCCGCGGGTTCACCGGGCCGCTCATCGTGCTGGCGCTGCTCGCGGTGCTGGGCGTCGCGCTCTGGCGCAGCGCCACGAACTTGCAGGGGCACGTCCGAGCAGGTGCCCAGGTCATCGTCGAAGCGCTCGCCGCCCAGTCCCACGCGAAGGCCCCAGGTACGGAGCCCGAGACGCTGGAGAAGGTCCAGGTGCTGCTCCCCGGCCTCGGGACGCCCACGCCGGTCCGGCTGGAGGAGACGAGCCCCGCGGTGGGAAAGAGCCTCGCGGAGCTGAATCTCCGAGGGCTGACGGGGGCGACCGTCCTCGCCATTCATCGGGGAGGGGAGAATGTCTCCGTCCCCACGGCCTGGGAGGTGCTCAAGCCGGGGGACGTGCTCGCCCTGGCGGGGACCCATGCCGCCGTGGAGGCTGCGAAGGGGCTGCTGGCGCCCGCCTCCTCGTGAGGCTCGGGCCGCGAACTGCAGGCACGGAGCGCTGCCGTTTCCATCCGAGTCCGCCGCAATGCTGCCCCTGTCTACGTGTTCTCGCGTACGGAGGATCTGCCCTTCCTGCGCCTCATGTTTGGCCAGCGGGAGGACGCGTAGCGCGCTCGGGCGGTCCGATGAAGATCCCGACCTGGAATGCGAGGGACTCTTGGGGGTGAAGCCACGGCTCGAGCACTACGAACCGGAGTGGCATTGCCATGGGGTAGACGCCAGCGGGGTTTTCTGAGACTCAATCCTTGAGCCCGGGGCAGAGCTGGATAATGGTGGCACCGGGTGCTCAGGTAGACAGGGTGGAGCAACCGAGCCCCCACCGCCCGATGAACCTGGAAACCAAGGTGACCTTCCCCGAAGACGCTACACACACAGAACAGGTCTTCTTCTTCGGTAGCAGGGGAGTGGCGCTATCGGATCTGACCGTCCATTTCGAAGCCGAGTCTCAGCTAGCTTCCTGGCATGAGGTGGTCGCAAAGCTGAACGTCGACATCCTCAAGGACGGCCGGACGAGCCGGGCCGCGTTCTTCGCGCTCCCGGAGCGCCTGGAGAAGTTTCGCCCATTCCTGACCGCCATGGTGACCTGGGACGAAGACGCCCCGTCACGGGCGACCTGGGACTTTCGGTGGAGCCGGGCCCAGGACGACTCTCCTCCAGAGAGCATTGTGAGAAGCAGTCGTGCGGTGGGGGGCTTCCCGAACATCTTCGACCGGCTCGGAGCCTTGTGGCCTGTCAGCTCTCCTGTGGAAGCACGAGTCAGTGCGCGCTACTTCGTATTTGGCGCCGACTGGCGCTTCACCTTGGCCCCGGCGGGCATGAGGAGTGTTGTGGCGGGAGAGCAGGTTTTCAAGGTGAGGCCCTCCCGCTGGACAGTCGTCCCGCCTAGCGGATGTGTCAGCGAGATCTCCCAGGCGCTCAGCCCACACTCTGAGAAGGACTTCGAGTTCGGAGGCCAGGGCACCTATACTTTCCAGTGGACTCCTCGCTTTCTGAATGAGGTGGATGGTGCGATATGGGACGGATTGAGGACCTTCCTGAAGGCTCGTCGGCCAAAGAAGAGACGCTGACGAGCAGCTGGGAAGAGGTGCTCGCTGAGACTCGAGCATCAGAGTTCCCGGCCCCGCTGCGGACGATCCAGGCGGAAGCCGGTGTGGCTGCTGACATGGCGCGGGAATTGCGCCGCTCAAGAGACTGGCAGCAGCGGAGGAGTGCTCGCTCGGCTGCACCTCGTTTGTCGCTTGAGAGCCGTATCGCGGCACTGGAGAGAGAGGCCACCGCCATGAGGGCTGAAATGGCCACTCTCCAGGTGCGCATGGAGCAGGGCTTGGCGACTCCCGTGGCTTCCCTGGTTGCGGCTGGCCACATCGCGGAGGCAAGACAACTCGTTGGATTTCTGGCTCAGACGTCCCCAACTCCGCTGCTGGAAGGGTGGTCCCGAGTCCTCGCACCTCCAGTTGTTCATTCAGAGAATCAAGCCACGGGCTCACCGCTCGCTCCCAATGCGGAGTGGCTCCGCAAGAATGCGGGGGCCCATGCCGGGAGGTGGGTGGCACTCCGTGAAGGCACTCTCGTCGATGAGGATCCGAGCCGGGTGATCCTGCAGCGTCGGCTGGAGCAAGCCAACACCCTGGAGGGCGTGACCTTTGTTCGCCTTTGAGCAGGAGGGATTGCTTGCTTCATTGGGTTGATACTTCCTCAAGTCAGCGCTGGAGCATCGGTAGCGCCGAGATCTTCTGCGATCAACCTCGCCCAACAGGCCTGCTCCCTGTGGCTGTGCGTTGCCGGTTCGGCTCCCTACCGGAGGAACTGGCCATGCTTGATACAGGGGCCCGGTGGACCTTGATAGGCCCGGAGCTCATCGAACTGCTTGGGGATGAACTGGGCGGGGAACTCGAAGCTGTCACGATGTCGACTCGGCTTGGACGTTTCCAAGGCACACTTCATCGCCTTCCCATCCGGCTTCTCGCGGATCAGGGGCAGGATGTCACCATCGACGCGACGTGCCTTGCCCTGAAGGACTGGCCTGGACCGAGCGTCCTCGGATTCTCTGGGTTTCTGGAGCGCCTCCGGTTCGCGTTAGAACCAGCGGATATGCATGCCGCCGCCCGTATTCATTTCGGCCCTGGCTGAGGTGAGGGGTGCTGCTCAGTCGAACATGGCGCTCAGCGCCTCGCTGAGCGTCTCCACGCCCACCACCTTGATCTTCGTCCCCTCCAGGCGCCGCGCGCTGCCGCTGGGCAGCACCACGCGCTGGAAGCCCATCTTCACCGCCTCGGCGAGCCGGGGCTCCACCTGTCCCACCGCGCGCACCTCGCCGGCCAGGCCCACCTCGCCCAGCACCAGCGTGTGGGGATCCATCGGCCGGTTCTGCAGGCTGGACACCAGCGCCGCGCACACCGCCAGATCACACGCGGGCTCGGACAGCTGCATGCCGCCCGCCACGTTCACGAACAAGTCACACCCCACCAGCGGGATGTCCTCCTTCTTCTCCAGCACCGCCGCCAGCAGCGCCACACGGTTCCCATCCACTCCGATCGCCGTGCGCCGCGCCGTGCCGTAGCCCGTCGGTGCCACCAGCGCCTGCACCTCCACGAGCAGCGGGCGGGTGCCGTTCAGCGTGGAAGTCACCACGCTCCCGGACTTGCCCACCGGCCGCTCCGCCAGGAAGAGCGCGGACGGATCCGCCACCTCCACCAGCCCCAGCCCCTTCATCTCGAACACGCCGATCTCGTTCGTGGAGCCGAAGCGGTTCTTGTGCGCGCGGAGGATCCGGAACGGGTGTCCCCGCTCGCCCTCGAAGTAGAGGACCGTGTCCACCATGTGCTCCAGCACGCGCGGGCCGGCGATCGAGCCCTCCTTCGTCACGTGGCCCACGAGGAAGGTGGGCACCCCCGAGCGCTTGGCGAACGCCATCAGCCGCCCGGCCACCTCGCGCACCTGCGTAATGCTCCCCGGCGCGTTGCCCAGCTCCGGCAGGTACATCGTCTGGATCGAGTCCACCACCAGCGCCGAGGGCTTGAGCGCCTCGGCCGCCGCCAGCACCCGATCCGCGTCCGTCTCCGCGAAGAGGTGCAGCGACTGGCTCTCCACGCGCAGCCGCTCGGCGCGCATCTTCGTCTGCCGCAGGCTCTCCTCGCCGGACACGTAGAGGGCCGGCCCGTGCCGCGACAGCCGGTCCAGCGCGGCCAGCAGCAGCGTGGACTTGCCAATGCCGGGATCTCCACCGAGCAGCACCAGCGACCCGTCCACCACTCCGCCGCCCAGCACCCGGTCGAACTCGGCGATGCCCGTGCGCCGCCGCGCCTCCACCTCGCCGCTCACGTCCTTGAGCAGCACCGGCTTGGACGCTCCTCCCGAGGCGCCCCACGCCGGGCGCTTCTCGTCCACCTTCGTGTCCGTCTCCTCCAGCAGCGAGCTCCAGGCGCTGCAGTCCGGACACTTCCCGAGCCACTTCGCCGTCTGGTACCCGCATGCCTGGCAGGTGTAGTGCGTCTTCGCCTTCGCCATGGGTAGGGTTCTCTAGCCCGTCCCTCTGACGTTTCCCCCTCTTTTCGATGGGCCCCTATCGCCCCAGGGCAGGCAGCCGTTTGGAGAGCGAGGGGGCAGGGGAGCGCCTGTGGTGCGAGCGCTCGCTGGCAAGTTGTCTCCGGAGCACATGAACCCCACGTTTGGTCCCAACAGCGCCGCACGCAGCGGTGCTCTCCCATCAAGGAGGCAGTCAATGGGTATCATCGCGTTTCTGGTGATTGGTCTGCTGGCGGGCCTGATTGCTCGCGCGCTGCTGCCGGGTAATCAGTCCATGGGGCTCCTTGCCACCATGCTGCTCGGCATCGCCGGCTCGTTCGTGGGTGGCTTCGTCGGCTCGCTGTTCCGCACCGGTGGCCGCGTGTTCGATCTCCACCCGTCCGGGCTCATCTTCTCGGTGATCGGCGCAATGTTGTTGCTCTTGCTGGTCGGCATGGCCGGCCGCAGCAGGCGCGTCCGAGTCTGAGCCATTCACTGCCGGGAGGGGTGACGGGGTCCGGTGCTCCAGAAGCCTGGAGTGCCGGCCCTGTCATGTCGTAGCGGGGTCGGATACACACCGACACTTGTCAACCCACCTGCGCCCGAGCGTTGACAAGGCCCGGGCGTCCGCGCACGTTGCGCACCTCGTTCACCCGAGGAGCCCATGTCCGACGCCGCCGAGTCCTTCCACGGCCACGCCCACTTCGCTGCTCCGCCTCCGGGAGTCACCGTCCGGCATGACTGGACGCTGCCCGAGGTCCGCGCCCTCTACGAGCTGCCGCTGCTGGAGCTGGTCCACAAGGCGCAGACCGTGCACCGCGCCGTGTTCCAGGAGAACAAGGTGCAGCTGTGCTCGCTGCTGTCCATCAAGACGGGCGGCTGCCCCGAGGACTGCTCGTACTGCCCGCAGGCCGCGCGCTACAAGACGGGCGTCAAGGCCGAGAAGCTGATGGCCGTGGAGGAGGTACTGGAGGCCGCTGCCCGCGCCCGCTCCGCCGGCGCCACCCGCTTCTGCATGGGCGCCGCCTGGCGCGAGGTGAAGGACGGTCCCCAGTTCGACAGCGTGCTGGAGATGGTCAAGGGCGTGCGCCGGCTCGGCATGGAGGCGTGCGCCACGCTGGGCATGCTCACCGAGGGCCAGGCGAAGCGGCTCCGCGAGGCGGGCCTGTCCGCCTACAACCACAACCTGGACACCTCCGCCGAGCACTACGGCGACATCATCTCCACGCGCACCTATGAGGATCGGCTCCGCACCCTGGACCGCGTGCGCCAGGCCGGCATCTCCGTGTGCTCGGGCGGCATCATCGGCCTGGGCGAGTCCCTGGATGACCGCTGCAAGCTGCTGATGACCCTGGCCAACCAGGAGGTCCACCCCGAGTCCGTCCCCATCAACGCGCTCGTCGCGGTGGAGGGCACGCCGCTGGCGGAGCAGAAGCGAGTGGAGACGGTGGAGATGGTGCGCACCATTGCCACCGCGCGCCTGCTGATGCCCCTGTCCATGGTGCGCCTGTCCGCCGGCCGCATGCAGATGAACGAGGAGGCGCAGCTCTTGTGCATGCTCGCGGGCGCCAACTCGCTCTTCTTCGGCGAGAAGCTGCTGACCACCGGCAACCCCGAGTACACCCAGGACATGGCCCTGCTGGAGAAGGCCGGCATCCGGCCGCTCGAGCCGGACGTGTCGCGCTAGCCGTATGAGCGCGGAGGCAGAGCACCCAGGAACTGCTCCGAAGGGAGCGGGGATCGCCTCGGAGTGGGCCCGGGAGGACCTGGAGGCCCTCGCCACGCGCGGGCTGCGCCGCTTCCTGGAACCCCTGGAGTCTCCCCAGGGTCCCCTGGTGCGCGTGGGCGGGGAGACGCTCATCAACTTCTCCTCCAATGACTACCTGGGCCTGGCCACCTCGCCCACCTTGCGCGCCGCGGCCATCGCGGCCCTGGAGCGCCAGGGCGTGGGCACGGGCGCCAGCCGCGTCGTGGTGGGAGACACCTCCGCGCACCAGCGCCTGGAGGCCCGGCTCGCCGCCTTCGAGCGCGCCGAGGCCGTCCTCCTCTTCAACACCGGCTTCGCCGCCAACACCGGCACCATCCCCGCCCTCGTGGGCCCGGAGGATGCCGTGTTCTCTGATGCCCTCAACCACGCCTCGCTCGTGGATGGCTGCCGCCTGTCCCGCGCGCGCATCGTCGTCTACCCCCACGCTGACGCCGAGGCGCTCGCCCGCGCCCTGGCCGAGACGCCCGCGCGCCGAAAGCTCGTCGTCACTGACACCGTGTTCTCCATGGATGGAGACGTGGCCCCGCTGCGCGAGCTCCTCGCCGCGTGCCGGGAGCACGGCGCCGCGCTGATGGTGGACGAGGCCCACGCCACCGGTGTGCTGGGAGTCCGCGGCGCCGGGCTGTGCGAGGAGCTGGGGCTCGAGGCGGAGGTGGACCTGCGCGTGGGCACGCTGAGCAAGGCGCTCGGGTGCCTGGGCGGGTACGTGGCCACCTCTCGCGCCGTGGCCGACCTGCTCATCAACCGCGCCCGCCCCTTCATCTTCTCCACCTCGCTGCCCGCGGCGCTCTGTGCCGCCGCCGAGGCCTCCGTGGAGGTGGTGGAGAAGGACGACTCCCTGCGCGAGCGGCTGTGGCGCAACATCCGCCGCTTCGCCAAGGGCCTGCGCGCCCTGGGGCTCCCCGCCGAGCCCCGCAGCGCCATCTTCCCCGTCATCCTCGGCGACCCGGACCAGGCCCTGGACGCCGCGCGCCGCTGCCGGGACCGCGGCCTGCTGGTGAAGGCCATCCGCCCGCCCACCGTCCCCGAGGGCACCAGCCGCCTGCGCTTCTGCCTCTCCGCGGCCCACACCGAAGGCCAGCTCGATCTCGCGCTGGAGGTGCTGCGCCAGCTCGGAGTGCACCGTGGCGGATAGAACCCAGGAACCCCTCCCCGAGGACCCGTTCGTCGAGCGCGAGCCCAGGCCCTTCCAGCTCTTCGTCACGGGCACGGACACCGGGGTCGGGAAGACGCAGGCCTCGTGCGCGCTGCTGTCCCTGCTCGTGGATGCCGGGCTGCGGCCCCAGGGCTTCAAGCCCTACGAGAGCGGGTGCAAGCCACTCTCCGCCCCGGCCGACACGCTCGCGATGCGCGCCGCGGCCCGGAGCGAGCTGCCCGTGGAGGCGCTCTGTCCCCACCGCTTCCGGGCGCCGCTCGCCCCAGGGGTGGCCGCCCGCCGCTCGGGCCAGGAGCCGGACTGGGACGTCACCCTCGCCGCGTGGGAGAAGCTCCGGCACGGTCCCGTGGTGGTGGAGGGCGCAGGCGGTCTCTTCGTTCCCATCGACTCGCGGCGCGACATCATCGACCTGATCGGCGCGCTCCAACTTCCCGTGCTGCTGGTGGCCCGGGCGGGCCTGGGCACCCTCAACCATACGGCCCTCTCGCTGCGTGCCCTGGCGGATCGAGGGATCTCCGTACGCGCCGTGTTGCTGAGCCGGAGCACTCCTTCTCGCGACCCCTCCGAGCGCGACAACCGCCTGCTGCTGGAGGAGCGACATGGGCTTCAGGTGCTCGGTCCAGTTTCTTTCCTGCGCGATGCGCGCCGCCGTCACGCCGCGTTCCGCGAGGCGCTGCGTCCGCTTCTCCCTCATCGCGCGCGAGGCCGGTAAATCGGCCTCCGCCGCGTTCGAAGTGCTACAGGTCGCGCAAGTTTTCGGGAGTTGTGGCCGCGAAATGGACGCGTGTTTTGATCTGCGCGAGAACCCGGATCGCGAATGGCGGACATCATCGACCTCACGCTCCTGGCAGACGTCAGGCGCTACTTCCAGAAGCTCCTCGATACGCGCGGTCTGACCTACTTCCTGAAGAAGGAGGGTCCCCGGCTGTTCCAGATCGAGCCCACGAAGATAGAGCTCGTCCTTCGGACCGCGCTCCGCACGCGCAAGCCCGGGCAGCCCCGGCCGCCGGAGAAGGCGGTGGAGCACTGCCGCACGGAGATCCGCCGCGAGCTGATCCGCCGGGTGGCCAGCGCCATGCTACAAACGGGGTTGTGAGCAGCTTCTCTTCACGGACCCTATTCTCGCGGATGCTGAACCCCCTGGCCAAGGCCCTGGCGAAGCGCCGGGCCCAGGGGGAGCCGGTGATCGATCTCACCGAATCCAACCCCACCCGTGTGGGGCTGCCTCATCCGGAGCCCGGGCTGCTGGCCACGCCCGCCGCCTTCACCTATGAGCCGGAGCCCGCGGGCCTGCTCTCCGCGCGCGAGGCCGTGGCGGGGCACCTCGCCTCCCACGGGGCGGCCGTCTCCCCCGAGCACCTGATCCTGTCCTCGAGCACCAGCGAGGCCTACTCCTGGCTCTTCAAGCTGCTGTGTGATCCGGGGGACAACGTGCTCGTCCCGGCGCCCAGCTATCCGCTCTTCCAGTTCCTCACGCGCCTGGAGGGCGTGGAGCTCTGGCCCTACCGCCTGCCGCGCGCCCACGGCTTCGGGCTGGACGTGGACGCGGTGGCCGCCGCGAGGGACTTGCGTACCCGCGCGGTGCTCGTCGTCAACCCGGGCAACCCCACGGGCCACTACCTCCATGAGGGCGAGCTGGCCGCGCTGGCGGAGCTGTGCGCGGAGACGGACATGGCGCTCATCTCCGACGAGGTGTTCTCCGACTTCGCCTGGGACACGGAGCCGGGCCGGGTGACAACGGTGGCGGGGCGCTCGCTGCCCATGCTCACCTTCTCCCTCTCCGGGCTCTCCAAGGTGGCGGGGCAGCCAGGGCTGAAGCTGGGCTGGATGCACGTGGGCGGCCCCGTGGCGGAGCGGGACGAGGCGCTGGCGCGGCTGGAGCTGGTGGCGGACACCTACCTCTCGGTGAGTACGCCGGTGCAGCAGGCGCTCCCCATGCTCCTGGCCCAGGCGCCGCGCTTCCAGGCCGCGCTCCTGGAGCGGGTGAAGGAGAACCGGCAGCGGCTGCTGGCCGCGCGGCCCGCGGGCGCCTCGTGGGATGTGGTGCCCGCCCACGGAGGGTGGAACGCGGTGCTGCGCATCCCCCTGGAGCCGGGCGAGGAGGCCACGTGTCTGGCGCTCCTGGACGCGGGCGTGCTGGTGCAGCCGGGCTACTTCTACGACTTCATCGGCGGCGCCGGGCTGGTGCTGTCCCTGCTGCCGCCCCCGGACGTGTTCGCGTCTGCCCTGGGGCCGCTCGTCCGGGTGCTCTCGCGGTAGCGCCCGCCTCTACGGAGGCGGGATGTTCTCCAGCGCCCGGAAGTTGCTCCCCTCCACCTGCCACAGCTCGATGGGAGAGGGGGCCTCGCCCGTGGCGTCGAACTGGAGGCTGCCGCTGGCCCCCTCCACGTCGACGCTCCGCCCGGCGGCCAGCTCGATCGCGGCCTTGCCGAAGTTGGTGGGCGTCAGCTCGATGGGGGGAGAAGACCCGGCGGAGACCTTGGTGAGCCCCTCCGCGATCTTGATGCCCGTCACCGAGTTCGAGGTGCCCTGGCTGTAGGCCATCCCGAGCCCCAGCAGGTACATCGCGTCATAGCTGTGCGAGGTGAAGGAGAAGTTGCGCGGATCCGGCCCGTACTTCTGGATGAAGCGCAGCTGGAAGGAGTTGAACGCCTGGCCGGCCCCCTGTGCTGGCGCCGTCCCATGGGCGCCCTGGACCTCGGCGCGCACATCCGGCTCGCTCGCGTCCACCAGCGCCGCGTCCTTCGCGCTGTCCGAGAAGAACCACCGGTGGCCCGCCGCCGTCTTCAGGTTGGTCGAACCGAGCCCCCGCTTGACGAGGAACGTCGCATCATCCTCGAAGCCCACCACGACGGTGATGTCCGGATCGAAGGTGTCGAGCTGCGTCACCGCCGAGATCATCGAGGCCTCGTCCTTGCGCAGGTAGGGGACAGGCTGGAAGGCCTTGCTCGAGCCCCTCATGCGCTCGGTGATGACCTCGAAGAGCCCCAGGCCGTAGGAGTCCTTGTCGAGGTAGAGCAGGCCCACCTTCTGCGCCGTGTTGAAGCGCGTGTCGTTGAGCAGGAGGTTGGCGATGACGCGGCCCTGGATGGCGTCCGAGGGCGCGGTGCGCCACAGCAGGCCCAGCTTGGTGTTGTCCTCCTTCGAGGTGAGCTCGGGCGAGGTGGCGCTGGAGGCCATGGTGAGCACGCCCGCGGGCAGGGTGATGGCCGCGGCCGACAGCGTCTGGCTGCTGCCGGCCGTCAGCAGCGCCACGACCTTCTTCTCGGTGACGAGCCACTGCGTCTGCAGGGCCGTGCGGGTGGCGTCGAAGGCGGTGTCGCACACGTTCAGGGAGATCTTCCGGCTGGAGCGGCCGGGCTCATTGAGCTCGTCCAGCGCGAGCAGGATGGCGTTGAGCCCCTGCACCTCGGACTCGTCCTGGCCGGCGGCCGGGTTCGTCGCCGAGAGGCTCAGGGGCAGCACCGCGCCCATCTGCACGGCGTCCGTGGACGAGTCGCCGTAGTGCTTGCCGCAGCCCGCCGGCTGGGGCAGGCAGAAGTTCTGGGTGCAGACCTGGTTCTCGCGGCAGTCGGCGCTGGTCTCGCACTCGGACAGCCCTCCCGCGGTGGTGAAGCTGCAGCCCGCGAGCAGGAGGGTGGACACGGTCAGGATTCCGAACGCACGCATCAGAAGCTCACCTCCACACCGGCCCCGGCACCGCGCGGGGCGAGCGTCATCCGCACCTCGCCCTCGGCCGGAGGACCCTCCTTGGGGAAGACGACGATGGCGCCAATGGCGGCGGCCACCCCCACGCCGAAGCCGACGTCCGCCAGCAGCGCCTTGCTGCGGGTGGTGTCCGCCGCGGTCTGCTTGCCCTCCAGGTTGGTGGCGTCATCGAACTTCGTCCGCGCGTCCCGGGACTGCAGCCCGAAGAAGAGGCCGGCTCCCAGGCTGGCGGCGGACAGGCCGCCGAGGCTGAAGGCGATCACCCGCGAGCGCCGGTAGTTCGCCAGGGCCCGCTCCTGCTCGGCCTGCTGCTGCTGCCGGGAGATCTCCTCGGCGCGCCGGGCGGCGGCCTGCTCCTCCTCGGCCTTGCGCCGGGACACCTCCGCCTGCTCCTGGAGGCGCTTGCGCTCGGCGTCCGCCTCGGCCGCGGCCTTCTCCTCCTTGTCGAGGAGCACCCGCAGCCGGTCGATGGCGAGCGCGGAGCGCTTGAGGAGCATGGCGTCCGACTCCTCGGTCTTCTGCCCCACGTACTGCTGGTAGTAGCTGAGAGACTCGCGCAGATCTCCCGCCTGCTCGTAGGCGCGGGCGATGTTGTAGATGAGCTTGGGGTTGGGCTGGGCCTCCTGGGCCTTCTTCAGCACCTCGGCGGCCTCGCGGTACTTGCCCGCGTTGTACAGCCGCTCTCCCTCCTTCACGAGCGCGGCCGCGTTCTTCGCTCCCTTCTGGGCCCACGCCCCGGAGGGTGCGGCCATCAGCAGGGCCATCGACAACAGGAAAGCCAGTTTCATGGGCCCCCAGCCTACCGCTGAACCCGTCTCGGGGCGAACAGTCGGGCCAGGGGAGGCGCCCGCCGAGCCGGCCGTGAGCCCCTGAAGCCCGGAAACGCGAGGGGCCGCCCCGCGCCCAGTGGGCGGGACGGCCCCGGAGAGCCCTCGGCAGAGGAGCCTGCCTGGCTAGTGGCCCAGGCGCGAGATGAGCAGCTTGCGCTGGAGCATGAGCGCCTCGGGCGCCTTGGTGCCCAGCTGCTCGAAGAAGACCTCCTGGCTCTTGAGCTCGGCCTTCCACTCGTCGGTCTTGATGGAGGTGGCCTCCGCCATGGCCTCGGGGGAGAAGTCCACGCCCTGGGTGTTGATGTCACCCTGGCGAGGCACCCAGCCCAGCAGCGTCTCCTGGGTGGGCACGCGGCCGTGGACGCGGTTCACGATCCACTCCAGCACGCGCATGTTGTCGCCGTAGCCCGGCCACAGGTACTTGCCGTTCTTGTCCTGCCGGAACCAGTTCACCTGGAAGATCTTCGGCAGGTGGGTGATGGACTTCTGCATGTCCAGCCAGTGCTGCAGGTAGTCCCCCATGTGGTAGCCGCAGAAGGGCAGCATGGCCATGGGATCTCTGCGCACCACGCCCACCTTGCCGGTGGCGGCGGCCGTCGTCTCGCTGCCCATGGTGGCGCCCAGGAACACGCCGTGCGTCCAGTTGAAGGCCTGGAGCACCAGCGGGACGGTGTTGGAGCGGCGCCCGCCGAAGATGATGGCGCTGATGGGCACGCCCTGCGGATCGTTCACCTTGGGGCTGATCACCGGGTTGTTCGACGCCGGCGCGGTGAAGCGGCTGTTGGGGTGCGCCGCCTTCTCGCCGTTGCCCGGCTTCCAGGGGCGGCCCTGCCAGTCGGTGAGCTCGGCGGGCACCTCGCCGTCCTTGCCCTCCCACCACACGTCCCCGTCCGGCGTCAGCGCGACGTTGGTGAAGAGGGTGTCCTTGGCGATGGTGGCCATCGCGTTGGGGTTGGTCTTGTAGTTGGTGCCGGGCACCACGCCGAAGTAGCCCGCCTCCGGGTTGATGGCGTACAGGCGCCCGTCCGGGCCCACGCGCATCCAGGAGATGTCATCGCCCACCGTCTCGATCTTCCAGCCCTTGTACTCGGCGGGCGGAATCAGCATGGCGAAGTTCGTCTTGCCGCAGGCGGAGGGGAACGCGGCGGCCACGTACGTCGTCTGGCCCTTGGGATCCGTCACGCCGAGGATGAGCATGTGCTCGGCGAGCCAGCCCTCCTCGCGGCCCAGGTAGCTGCCGATGCGCAGCGCCAGGCACTTCTTGCCCAGCAGCACGTTGCCGCCGTAGCCGGAGCCGAAGCTCCAGATGGTGTTGTCGTGGGGGAAGTGGCAGATGTAGCGGCGGTCCGGGTTCACGTCGCCGGTGCTGTGCAGGCCGCGGTTGAAGTCATCCGAGTCCCCCAGCATGTCCAGGGCCGGCTTGCCCATGCGGGTCATGATCCGCATGTTGAGCGCCACGTAGATGCTGTCGGTGAGCTCCATGCCGATCTTCGCGTAGGGGCTGCCCAGCGGGCCCATCACATAGGGCACCACGTACATCGTCCGGCCCTTCATGCAGCCGTCGAAGAGCTGGCCCAGCTTGGTGTACGCCTCCTCGGGGTCCATCCAGTTGTTGGTGGGGCCGGCGTCCGTCTTGTTGGGCGTGCAGATGAAGGTGAGGTGCTCCACGCGCGCCACGTCGTTGGGGTTGGAGCGGTGCAGGTAGCAGCCGGGGCGCTTCTCCTGGTTCAGCGGGATGAGGATGCCCTCCTTCACCGCCTGCTCCGTCAGGCGCTTCTTCTCCTCCTCGGAGCCGTCGCACCAGACAATGCGGTCCGGCTGCGTCATCCGCGCGCAGCGGGACACCCACTGGAGCAGGGTCTGGTTCTTCGTCGGCGCGTCGCCAACGGCCGCCATCTGGGTCGAAGCCATGGAAGTTTCCTCGTGTCGTCTCGAGTGAAGGGCCACAACTTCCGGAAGGGAGCCCCTAAAAGCAACACCCGTCCGGCAGTGAACCTGCCGGGTGAACAGGGCTCCTCTAATTTCACTTATCAGCGGGGAAGTATCTATTAGCTGACGCTGCGGTGCGTCGAAGGGCTCGCCTTCCCGCGCACCTGTCCCCACGTTGCTGAAACCTCCTATGACCATCGCCATCGTGCTGGGCGTCGTTGTCGTCGCGCTGGTGCTCTTCTCGCTGGAGACCATTCCCATCGAGGTGAGCTCGCTGAGCGTGGTGTGCCTGCTGGCCATCACCCGGGTGCTCACGCCGCAGCAGGCCTTCGAGGGGTTCAGCAACGACACCGTCATCTTCATCTTCACCCTGCTGGCGATGACGCAGGGGCTCGCCTCCACGGGCGTGGTTCAGCTGGTGGGGCAGCGGCTCGCCTTCTTCGCGCGCTACGGGCACCAGGTGTTCGTGCTGGCGATGATGGGGGCGGTGGCGGCGTTCTCGTCCATCATCTCCAACACGGTGACGACGGCGGCGTTCCTGCCGGTGGCCATCGGGGCGGCGCACCGGGCCAAGGTGCCCAAGAGCAAGGTGCTGCTGCCCCTGGCGTACGCGTCGATGCTGGGCGGGATGATCTTCCTGTACGGCACATCCACGAACATGGTGGCCTCGGCGGCGATGCAGAAGCTGGGGCTGAAGGGGATCGGGGTGGCGGAGCTGGCGCCCGTGGGGCTGCCGGTGGCGCTGCTGGGCATCCTGGTGGTGGTGCTGCTGGGGCCGCTGCTGCTACCGGCGCGGGTGGGCGAGGGGGGGATGAGCGACTGGTCTTTGCGCGACTACCTCACGGAGGCGGTGCTCCCGCCGGACTCGCGCTACCTGGGCAAGGAGCTGGCGGAGATCACCGAGGGGCTGGGGCTGCGCGTCATCGGGTTGGTGCGTGAGGGGCGATCCATGCCGGCGGTGCCCCAGCACGTCCTGGCCGGGGACGAGCGCATCATCATCGAGGGCAAGCGCGAGGACATCCTCCGGGTGAAGGATCTGCAGGGCATCGACATCCGGCCGGACGTGATGCTGGGGGATGAGGAGCTGCGCTCGCGGGACGCGGTGCTCCTGGAGGCGAGCGTGCCGCCGGGCAGCCCGCTGGTGGGGCGCAGCCTGAAGGAGGTGCTCTTCGTGGAGCGCTACGGGCTGGTGGCGCTCGCGCTGCACCGCAAGCCGGCCATTCAGCGGCTCACCAAGCTGCAGATGCTGGGGCGCATCTTCGGCGAGCAGTCGCTCTCGGCGATGCCACTGTCCGTGGGAGACGTGCTGCTGCTGCGCGGGCCGCGCTCGCGCGTGGCGGAGCTGGCCGACGGCACGACGCTGCTGTTGCTCACCGACGTGGAGTACCAGCCGCCGCGCTACCGCAAGGCGATGGTGGCAGTGAGCATCTTCCTGGGGGCCCTGGGGGTGGGGACGCTGGGGCTGGTGCCCATGTCGGTGGCGGGGCTGGCGGGGATGCTGGCGATGATCGTCACCGGCTGCGTGGACGCGCGGATCGCCTTCCGGGTGGACTGGCGGGTGGTGCTGCTCATCGGCTCGATGATGGCACTGGGCGTGGCCATGGAGGTGAGCGGGGCGGGCAGGTACGTGGGCGGCATGGTGGCGGAGCTGGGCTCGTACGGGGGGCCGCGCATGGTGCTGGCGCTGCTGATGGTGCTGACCATCGTGCTGTCGGCGCCCATGAGCAACCAGGCGGCGGCGCTGGTGGTGCTTCCGGTGGCCGTCAGCGCGGCGGCGCAGCTGGGGGTGGACGCGCGGCCGTTCGCCATCGGGGTGACGCTGTCGGCGAGCTGCTCGTTCATCACCCCGCTGGAGCCCAGCTGTGTGCTCGTCTACGGCCCCGGGCACTACCGGTTCACGGACTTCTTCCGGCTGGGCACGCCGCTGACGGCGGTGATGGTGGCCTTCCTGGTGTTCGCGGTGCCGGCGCTGTGGCCCTTCCAGGGCAAGGGGCCCCAGTCGCCCGGGCGGCAGGTGCCAGTGAGCCTGAGCGCGCCCGTGGCACCTCGCTAAGTCGGCTGCAGGGAGGTCAGGTCTGGAACCCGAGTGGGTTTGAGATGACGCTCGTGATCGTAGAAGCACTCAGGCCCGAGGTGCGCGATGAGCTCGCGCTCACGCGCGGCAGCTTCAGGTGTGCCAGCCTGGGAGGGAAGTTCGTACGGCTGCACGAGCACGATGCCACCGCCCAGATCCTGCTTGAACGAGTCCGGCAAAGAAGTCAGGCGCTCACCGAACATCTGCACGAAGGGGGGGCCGAAGAAGTTGCGCCAGACCAGTCCCGGCAGCCCCTCGCTGTAGTCGCGGACCGTGAAGGTATCCACCAGCGAGAGGCCATCCGGATGCCTCACTTGCCGCCAGGTCTTGCTCCGGAGATCCTCGAACAGGCCGGCCTGTGCCAGGGGAGCACGCAGCAACTGCATCAATTCGTGCACCTGCTGAAGGTGCTCGGTCCGCCAAGCAGGCTTTCTTGCTTCCTTGGCGGAGATTCCCCAGATGAGAGAGCCTAGATACGGAAGCTCGTTCGTTTTGGATGGAGAGAAGAAGATGTACTCCCGCTCCGTGGGGTCGGTCACAGTGATGTTCCGATGCTCCTCGTAGTAGGCGACGAGCGCATCGTAGTCGATGCGGTCTGGATCGAGCCGGTCATTGAGCAAGGCTCTGCCGTCCTTGACTGGGCGAAACCAGCGGTACTGCTCGAAGAACCGGCGGAAGAACTCGCGGACCAGCGAACTCGGAAGAGTTCCTGGAGGCAGGCTGATGTCGGTCTTGACGGTCTTCACTGGAGTCCTTGTCTCTCAGGGTGGGAACGAACGGACCGCCGCCCTGCCATGTCGCGCCAATCTATCCAAGCTCTCGCGAAGAGGCGCGGTCAGCTTCGTCGCTCCGTCGGGATGTTTGGCAGAGCGGACCCACAGCTCAATGAAGCCACCGTACTTCTCAACGTAGTCGATCATGGCTTTAAGGTTGCCGGTGAGCGCCAGCTCCTTGCGTCCCTTCACCTCGAGGAGTTGGTAGGGCTGCCCCCACACGAGCTCTCCCGGCGTGGGGTTGCCTGGCAGCGCATCCGGAATGAATCCCTGTGCCTTGCTACCCGGCGGCGGCATCATCAAGGCTCGGTTCTTCTCCTGGCCGCGTGCCTTCAGCACGGCCTGCTCGAGCTCGCCGCCCGCCTCCTTGTTCTTGAGGATCAGCTCGTACTGCCTGCGCCAGTCCTCATCGATGGCGAAGCGGAAGCGCGGGTATTTGCCCGGGTGGCGGAACTGGTAATCCACCCAGGCCGCCGCCATGTGCTCGGCGCTGCCCGGCTCCAGGCGGATGCCCAGCTCACCCAGCCGTGAACCCACCAGGGGCACCTTGCCGCCCCGGCGCAGAGTTCCAGCCGCTTCTTCCAGCGGCTTCTCCAACCCCGCCGCCACACGCCGCAGGAAGGCGATGTCCTCCTCGCTCAACTTCCCGCCCCGTGAGACCTGACGCAACAACACGCTGACCTGGTCAGCCTCCTCGGGGTGCAGGTGGGTGGCCACTCTCTGCAGCACTCGCACTTCGTCCAGGCTGCGCCCCGTCACCAGCGCGGCCCGCTCCACCATGTCCGCTCCCGCGAGCATCCGGCCCGAGACGAACGGCAGCAGCACCCCTACGGCACACAGCAGCCGCTCATTCGCGTCCAGCTCGCGGCCGGTGATGCTGTAGCCGAGCACCAGGCCTGCTGCATCCGTTGCCTCTCCTACAGCTGGAAGCAGACCGGCGAGCAGCTCCACCGCCAGCTCCTCCGGGGGAATGCTCGTGTCCGGCAGAGGCGTGTAGTCCAGGTGAGGGGGCGCCGTGCGTCCCAGCTCGATGGCGGTGGCCAAGGCGCTGTGCCGCGCCAGCAGGTAGAGCGCCACCTCGGTGGGGGTCTTGCGCGGGAAGTCCTCGTCCTGCGTGTGGGTCAGCGCCCAGTCCAGCACTGCACCCGCGAGCGCATCCAGGGACTGGGTGCGCAGCGGATGCTCGGTGAGCAGGTGCCGAGGCGCTACCAGCCGCACGCGCTCTTGCGCTGCCTCGGCCCAGCGCCGCTCGGCCCAGTCGAAGAACTCCTCCAACCTGGCATCGACCGCGGCTTGACGCTGGGTCTCCTCGCGCTCTCGCTGCTCACGCGTCTGCTTCAGTTCGAGATACACCTCGACGGGCATTCGCCGCCGCAGCTCGGCTTCGTTCTGGCGCCGAGCCCACTGAAGTAACTCCTGGAGCGCCCGCTGCTCGCGTTGCTTCTCCTCCATCGAGCGGTCGGAGCGCTTCAGCCGTTCTTCGTTGTACCGGATGAACTCGAGGTAGGAGGCCAGCGCGCCCTCATCCGTAGGGGCTGGCGTGCCTC
>Ga0255338_1001714_pt1 | contig 38439 bp, 37 predicted proteins | sample MeOH1_35cm_T4_19_FD_203715 | JGI IMG/M metagenome (GOLD analysis project Ga0255338, IMG submission 203715) | Sandy soil microbial communities from University of British Columbia, Vancouver, Canada - MeOH1_35cm_T4_195 | ecosystem: Engineered > Artificial ecosystem > Sand microcosm > Unclassified ...
CGGAGGGTGGGAGCGTGAGGAGACTGTGTAGTTATCTTTCCAGTCGACGATGCATGCCTTCGAGCCCGAGCCTTGCGGGCGGAGGGTGGGAGCGTGAGGAGACTGTGTAGTTATCTTTCCAGTCGACGATGCTCCCACCGACGCCCCTGATCGGCTTGCAGATAGTTGAACTTTCAACTACTATTTGGGCAGCAGATCAAGGGAGAGTGAAATGCCAGCCGTAACAGTCAAGGACATCACCGTTCTTCCGCGCGTGAGTGCGAACTCATCGCTGCGTGCCCGTCGAGTAAAGAGCATCACCACGGCTCCTTCCGGGTATGAAGGCGAGGGCTTTCCGGTTCGTCGTGCGTTTGCTGGTGTTGATATGGCGCAACTTGATCCGTTCGTTCACTTGGATCAGATGGGCGAAGTTGAGTATGCGCCGGGTGAGCCAAAGGGAACTCCATGGCACCCACACCGCGGATTCGAAACTGTTACATACATTATTGATGGAATTTTCGACCATAAAGATAACAACGGTGGCGGTGGAACTATTACCAACGGCGACACTCAATGGATGACCGCCGGTGCAGGAATTCTTCACATCGAAACTCCACCGGAGAGTTTGGTGATGAGCGGCGGACTGTTCCACGGTTTCCAACTCTGGGTGAATTTGCCAGCGGCTAAGAAGTGGTCACCGCCTGCCTATCAAGATCTTCGTGCCAGTGATGTTGCCTTGCTCTCTTCGCCCGATGGTGGCGCGCTCATTCGCGTGATCGCCGGTGAGGTCGATGGGCACAAGGGTCCGGGATCGACACATACGCCAATAACCTTGGTCCATGCGACTGTGCAACCTGGAGCAGAGCTTCGTCTGCCATGGCGCAAGGATTACAACGCACTTGTCTACACGCTTGCCGGACATGGGTATGCAGGCGAAGAAGGACGTCCCGTGCAGATGGGCCAACTCGCCGTGTTCAGCGAAGGCGATTCGATCGTCATGCGCGCTGCCGATGTGCAGGAGAGTCGCTCGCCGGAGATGGATCTCTTCATTCTCGGCGGACTGCCTATTAAAGAACCAGTTGCGTGGATGGGACCATTTGTCATGAACACAAAGGCCGAAGTTCTGCAGGCATTTGAGGACTTCCAAAAGGGCAAGCTAGGCACTATCTCTGCGGTACACAACGCCCCAACGCATCTTATTGAAGGTTAAGCAACACCTCACACACTAAACAGCCTCGGGTGTCCACCGCTTCTGACAATCAAAAACGCTGGGCCATCCACTTTCGGTACATCAATTACCGCTGGGGATAACCCGAAATATTTGTCGGTGCCTTCTAGAACCCTGTACTTATGACCTCGGGGATTCTCAAAGAGAGCGCTAGCAATAACTCGGTAGCGACAAGTCCCATTTTCGAAGATTGCGAACTCTCGAAGATTGTCCAATTACTCCGCCAAATTCCCGGCATTAGTGTCCTGGCTGAAATTCTCGAAATCGATCCATTTACCCTCCCTCAATCGGAACGTATTGATTACTTGGCGGCATTAGAGCGCCAGAGCAGTTGGTTACAGGCGGCCATGCAACGGGCGATTGTTGCCGTTGCAGGTGATGAGCCATCGCGCGCGGATGATCTCTGGGGCGGCGTGGATGAGGCAGAACGCGAAGATGTGGCAACGGCACTTCGACTCTCAGGATCAACAGCTCAAAGTCGAATTGATATAGCGCGCACTCTCGTTAATCATCTGCCAAATACTTGTTCCGCTCTTTCAACTGGTGAAATCTCCCCATCGCATGCCACGGTCATAGCGCGCGAGACCGCATCTGCAATTCGTGATGGTCTCTCTCCATTAGCAATTCACATCATCGAGGAGAGGGCCCTGTCACACGCCGAGTTCCACACTCCTTCACAGGTTGCGAATAAGGTTCGCTCGACTCTGGCCAAATTTGCTCCGGAAGATTTTGAAAATGCTGTCACATCGGCACGAGATACCAGGCGAGTATCGTGCTATCGCGAGAGCGATGGAATGTCGACGATCGTTGCAATCCTTCCCGCCGAGGATGCACAGTTGGTGATGTCGGCTATTGAGAGTTTCGTCCTACTCGAATCCGATGAAAATAATTTCACGACAAGTCACGCTGATGACATTGCCCGAGAGAACGAATCTGGATCTCAACACGATGGGCGAAGCATGGATATGAAGAGAGCCGATGCCCTGACTTCCATTGCTGCTTGGGTCCGTGCCGAGAAAACTTCAGAGGTGCGCCAACATCGACGTCCAATAACCATCAACGTCACCGTCGACCTACCCACACTCATGGGTCTGGCTGAAAACCCTGGACAACTCGCAGGCTACGGTGCCATCCCCGCCTCCCTTGCTCGCACTCTTGCGGCTGAAGGGAAATGGAGGCGGTTCATTACCGACCCAATTACTGGCGCACTTCTGGATTACGGACGAGAAAGTTACGAACCACCTCAGGCACTGATTGATTTCTTGCTTGCTCGTGATCGAACCTGCCGATTTCCCGGTTGTAGAGCTCCGGCTCGTTCAGGCGATCTTGATCATGCACAAAGTTGGGAGAGTGGTGGTGAAACCTCCGTTCAAAATCTGGGTGCTCTATGTAGACGCCATCATCGACTCAAGACACATGGGGGCTGGCAGTTGAAAAGTGAATCGGATGGGTCTTGTTTGTGGACTTCCCCGCATGGAAAGCAGTACACCGTTCCAGCTCGTGATATCCAAGAAGCGGTGTAGTCAACTCCACCCCAAACTCGCACGCTACTCAGGAAGCCGTTTAGTAAGCACCCCACACCCGCGGTATCCAAAGCACCCCACACCCGCGGTATCCAAAGCACCCCACACCCGCGGTATCCAAAGAGGGTCTGACTGATTTCTCAATACTTATTGCGCCCTCTCTCAGAGACTGTAAGGAATACTGCAGTCATGATCTGGTGGCCGAATGAGATTCCGACTCTCCAACATGGACTCATAACGCTTCGTCCAACCCAAGAGAAAGACATATTAAGCATCTACGAAGCGTGCCAAGATCCTTTGATTCCTCGTTTCACCACTGTGCCCTCTCCGTACACAATGACGCATGCCGCTTCGTTCATTCGAGAGCAAGCGCCAGCGCATTTCCAACAAAAGAGAGAACTCTTATTTGCAATTACAAAAGGACAAGCTGAGGAAGAGAAATTTTGCGGAGTAATTTCCTTTCATACCGTCAGCCTGCACAACCACAGTGCAGAACTGGGATATTGGATTGCCGCACCCGCGCGAGGAGAAGGTATTGGTACAACTGCGGCAAAATTAATCAGCGAATATGGTTTTTCGACAATAGGGTTTCGAAGAATTGAGGCTCTCGTAGATACCGATAACATCGCCTCACAAACACTACTTATTTCCGCAGGCTACGAGCGCGAAGGCGTCATGAGAAAGAAGATCACGCGCGACGATGGAACTCAGATCGACATGGCACTCTTCTCGCGGATAGCCTCATGAGTGTCTCGCCAGTGAGTGGTCCGAATCCCACGACAGGAAGTCAGTAATGGAATCTCTCGCAGTGCTCGTAGCGATTCTGCTGCTCTCAGCGGTACTGAGTGGCCCAGCCGCCTATGGACTTACTCATGTGCGAGTTCATTCAAGAAATGGGTTTCTTGCCAGACGACTAAGTGTCACTCTTCTCGCACTTTGGGGGGCTATAACAGCAGCGCAATTTGCAATCTCTACGCTCGCTCTATTTCCGCGGATCATGGGAGTGGCGGGTATTATGATTTCGTTACTGGCGCTAAAAAGAGAATTCAAAACGCGAACTCTCAACTAGCATTACACGAGCCTGAGTCACGTCAAAATCAATCCCTCCCACAAAGTAAAAAGTTAGGGTTGGACTCTAGGTGAATTAATAGGGGATTCACCTATACGTGCCGAGCCCAACCCTAAAACTATTTGCGATCTATAAGCCCGAACGACTAATCGTCCTCGCCCATATCATCTTCAGTATCACTACTCAGATTAATATCGCCACTAATATCGATCATAAACAATTGATCATCTGAATCATCGCCTGAGATTTCGTCGTCGTCATAGTCGCCAACTTCGTCGACATCATCTGATAGATCATCGAAATCATCGAAATCATCGTCTTCATCATCCTGAGTGATCCCAGCTGAAGGGGAAGTGAGGCCAGCTGGGGCTTGGATAGGAGGGAGTAAAAGCGTCGACGAAGGCACTGTCGGAGCAGTGGCCGAAGGTGCGGATGGAACGGGCGCCGAGTTCGTGTCGGCGAAGGCATTGGAGCCCACAATGGCATAGGAGAGAGCGAAGGCCCCCACGGTGCTCAGTACCAGGATCTTTGACTTGATATTCATTTTTTCCCTCTCATTAGTCCTGTGTAGTAGAACGAAGTAGGAGGGTCTGTCGTTACAGCCAATTCTTTATTCTCAGGTCATTGACAGCAACCCAAAAATGAAGACCCTGGTAGGTGGATAGCAAGAAACCCGGGTCGGACTCCGCAATGGATTTCATAGGGGAATCCACTTCTACCTACAGAGCCCGACCCTGGTTTAGGAACAAGAGAGAAGTGGTTGCTTAGACCCAAATCAACCTGCGAATCAACAAATTGATCCAAGCCTTCTCCGACCACTCCTCTCATGCCCTACGTATTAGAACGCTATGGGATTTGGATTCATTACACGATAACGAAGAACCACAGAGATTTCGCAGGTGCAGGCGGAAGGAGAAATTGGGTTCGCGAACAGTTGCGATCAAAGAGAATAAGGTTTGATCCTGAGAGAAATAGGAGTTTGTCCTGAGTGAAATAACCCCTGAGTGAAATAACTTCGTGTCGTGCAAAAGACATATACCCAGTCTTAGCAGAGGACTACAGGAAATCAGCACTTCCGAGTGAAATGGGTCGATTCAGTCATAGCAAGCGCCTACGTTAGCAACAAATGAACCAACTGAAAGTACTCGAGGCCACGTTGTCAATGTTTACCAGAGCCTAATTCTCACGGGCACTTGCCAGTATTTCTCAAGAACTATCGAACAAAACCTAACCCTCTATTGTAATTCCATCGCACCATTTTCAATTCCAGAACTTTCTAGAAAATGCACCATGATTTTCTCAACACACAAACCCTCATCAATAAATACAATTACCTGCTTACAAGGATATTCTTGCTGGGAGCGATCAATTTGCTGAATATCTCATCCCAATTAATTAAACATTTTTTTACGAGTAGTTACCCACCTCTCGTACAGGTCATTGTAAATTTCCTTATTAACTTCATTCGGATTGATTATTTCTAGTTCCGATTTGATTGCGGATTGCGCTTCTTCAAAACTACCGTACATTCCTGCGGCCGTGAAACCCAAAATCGCCGCGCCTTGAAGACTTAGATTTGATTCCTTACTCGCAAAAATCGAACGACCTAAAATATCAGCCCTCATCTGAACAATATGCCTTGAGCGCACAATGCCGCCTGCAAGATAAATGCTGGATCTTTCTCCATTAATTAAAGGAAATTGTTCGGCAGCCTCCCTGACAACGAAGGAGGCCGATTCAAAACTTGCTCGAAGCAAATGTGCCGATCCATGATTGACGTCTAGACCCCAAACAGCTCCTCGCTCATCGGAATTCCAGGTCGGAAACCGGCTTCCAGAAAGTAAGGGTGACATCATTAAACCATGGCATCCTGCAGGAATTGACTCAATTTCTGCACCAAATTCATTCAATGCAGAACTGACGTTTTCAAATCCAAGTATTCCACTCCAGTGAGCAGTCGCACCACCCGTGAAACCAGTTGACCCGCCATAACTCCAATGGTCAGGAATAATGTAAGGGTTGATTACTACTCCTTGAAGATCTAACTCTGCTAAATTTGAAGTCACAGTCATAAGCACATCAGTTGTCCCGGCTATATCAGCAATCACGCCTTTGGTCAGACCGATTAAGGCTGCCGAACCCAAAGTGCCATCAGGCGCACCGGAAATAACTGGCGTTCCTTCGGGAATCCCTATGAGATCTGAAATGTGTGTTGTCACAAATCCCATGATTTCAGTTGCATTATGCAACCTCGGAAAACAATTCAAATCTAGCCCAGAGATTGAAATGATCTCATCGTTCCATACTCTGTGTCGAACATCGTACCCAAATGTGTAAGCAGCGGAAGTTGGATCAGTTGAGATGCTTCCAGTTAAACGAAAATTGATGAAATCCTTCGGAGCCATTACCCAGCGCACCCGGCTATGCAAATCGGGGTGTTTCACCTGAAGCCAAACGAGTAGAGGAATTCCGCCACCAGTCAAACTCGGCTTCCCTGACGTAAACAGGATTTTGGAATCATCATCTATTCGACTTTGGAAATCTTCTACACCTCGAACGTCACTCCAACTTCCCGCATCAATTAACGATTGGCCTTGCTTATCAAGGATTATTTGACCGATATGACTTGTCACAGAGATATTTCTTATAACTAAGCCAACTCTACCCGCAACTAAGGAGCGCAAAACATTGACAATATCCGCCCAAAATACTTCTGCATCAAATGTTGGCCGCTGTTGTTCCGCACTTCTAGTGTAAGCAATTTCATGAAGATGCACGCCGGTCTCCGCAATGAGCGCCGCTCGAATTTCAGATGTTCCAACATCTACTGCACAAATAACTTCAGAAAAGATCACTTATCTAGCCTTAAGGTTAAAGGATATTCCGCACGTGTCCAGCTTCTTGCAAATTCTACAGGTCTACTTTCCTCATCAAACGTCACACGAGAAATATTCAAGAGTGCCGTACCAACGGGAATTTCCAGTAACTTTCCTATTCGTGCATCTGCAGTACAGGCCGAAACATCCTGCTGAGCCCACAGAAGTACTATTCCGCATATATCCTTCATGGCTGTGTATAGAGATCTATCCTCCATGGGAATGTGAGCAAGTTCAGAGGCGAGATTGAAGGGAAGCCAGGTTTCCTGCAGTGCGGCTTTGACGCCCTGAACGATTCGGACACGAACTAGATGGACGACCTGTTGGTTTTGCCTCAGTTTCAAAGTTTCTTGCACTTCTCCATTTGCCAATCTCACTTCTTGCACTTTTACCTCTGAGCGAACATGAGTTCCCGGTTGGCCAATTTCATCACTAAAAGAACCCAATCGACCAACTTTGCGACTAACAACATTATTAGAGGAAGGTTTCACAAAAGTCCCAACACCTGGATGACGGGTCAATAGATTCTCGTTCGTGAGACGTCCCAAGGCATGCCTAACCGTCATTCTGCTTACTCCAAATTGCTGGGCCAACACTGATTCACTTGGAATCCTGTCGCCAGCTTTATAGACGTTCATAGCAATTTGCATTTTGATTTCGCTAAATATCAATTCATGAGCTGGTATCTTTGCCATTCGAACCGCCTATTCCCCAGCAGTTGTTTCTTTTTCCACAATACTTATCTTTCCATGCACCTATGTGTATGTCTAGACGTCTAGACATACACAATCTAACCCACCCTTTTCTTCGGGTCAAATCCAAATATTTTTTAAACCTCGTTTAAAGTGTTGCTCATTTTAAAGAAGCCATACATTGCCGAGTATTTCCGAAGTGAATCATTCACCTCAAAAATTTCACAAAATGCTATTTAAGCACATAATCTAACGAGCGCATTACATGTGAAAGCGTCTAGGAGTGATATCAATTATTACAAATCTTGAATAATCTGCACAGTGAAAATAGATTTTCGCCTTTTAAAGAGAGTCCATATCTAAGGTTCAGACGTCTGTGCTGTTCTCTGGCAAAAGTGTCCTCCCTTAAGTTGATTCATAAAATTATCAAGAACTTCGACCGCTAATGAATGATCGTCAAGATGCGCGAGTCCCGAAATGCCAAGTGTACCCACTCGTGAATCACCTACGATGATGGGGAAACCACCACCATAAGCGGAATATTCCCTTAGATTGAGGTGCGAATCGACGTCGAAGTGCTTACCTCGTGACTCATATTGCGTTCGGACCGCTAATGATGAGTGCCCAAATCTACTCACCACCCGACATTTTCTATCTACCCAAGAATTATTATCGGCAGAAGAGCCCCGCAGGGCAACATGGAAGACTCTATGCTCGCCTAGCATAATGGTGGCCGCAATTGGAAGTGCTCGCATAGTAGCAAGTCGTACCAATTCATTTCCTACTTCCCAGGCGTCTTCATAAGTGAAATTATTAAATTTCAGCCTCTCTTCCTGAGACAGTAGCGTTTCTAGAAATCGACTTTTCTCCTCGTACTTTTTCATTTGAGATTCTCTCCCGGATAGACAAGACCAATTTGACGTCTGATTTCATCCATTGTCCGGAGCACCGCTATCGTAGAACTATGTGGTAAAAGTCGACTTTCAATTTTACCCTCGCTTACACAACGGGCTACTTCCGCAATTTCGTATTGAAATCCATTCTGAACTTCTGCATTGAAATTCCAACAGGTGCCGTCCCTTCGTGTGACCGTAAATGAAGTAGGGCGCAGAAAAGGACCATTCACCTCTAATCGTCCTTCTGTGCCAGTGATTCGAGCCGATATCGAAGTTAACCCCCACATGGTGGAATAGACAGTGGCTTGAGTACGATTTGAGTATCCAAAAATGATTGATAACTGTCCATCTACATTCGTCTCTGTCATGACACCTACTGAAGTAATTGCGGTTGGCTCTCCCAGGATATTTTGTACGAAAGAAATCGGATACACGCCCAGATCAAGCAACGCGCCACCAGAAAGATCTCGATTATAAATGCGATGTTCCGGATCGAAAGGAAAAAACTGCCCGTGATCCGCGTGCACATGAATAATTTCGCCTAGCTCACCTCGAGCAATAACGCCCCTTATCGCGGCGATATGTGGGAGAAAAAGACTCCACATCGCTTCCATCGCGAAAACTCTAGAATTCCGAGCACTATCAAATACTTCTTGTCCCTCTCGCTCATTACGTGTAAAAGGTTTTTCCACAAGCACTGGTTTACCAGCAGCTATCGCTAGAAGCGCGTGCTCCTTATGAAAAGAATGCGGTGTGGCAACGTAAATTGCATCGATTTCTGGATCCTCCACCAGGGCTTCGTAACCAACCTTGATCTGTGGCACACCATTCTTCGCAGCAAATTCTTCAGCTTTTTTCCGTTCCCTAGAAGCAATCGCGACAACTTTTGAGTTCGTATGCCTGCTTGCCGCATTAACAAATTTGCCAGCAATAAATCCAGCACCAATAATTCCCCAACGCAAGCCTGGTGCGGATCTTGGATCTTCAACTCCCGTCATGTTCTTTCCCTTCGATTGCAATAGGTTCTTAAGTAATACTCCAGAAAACATTAAAGAAGAGATAAGCCGCCATCAACCAAAACTATTTGTCCGGTTACATATTGCGCACGAATTAGCCCAACACAAACTTCAGCGACATCCTCGGGCAAACCAATCCTGCGCAAAGGTGCCTCCCGTTCTACTTGTTCTCGTCGATCAAGATAATTCTCAGTCCACGGTGTATCAATGAATCCGGGAGCAATTCCGTTGACACGAATTTCTGGACCTAAAGAACGTGCCAAAAGAGCCGTCATATGATTGAGACCAGCCTTGGACACGGCATACGGGATCGAACTGCCAGCCGGACGAATGCCAGCCATGGAAGTTATATTGATAACAACACCCAAAGGCGACCTTCTGAGGAGTTTCTCTCCGGCGCGAATTGTATTCCAGGCACCTATGACATTCACGCCCAAAATCCGACGCCAATCATCACCACTTACTCCAACCAGATTACTATGATCCACAAAAATTGTGGCCCCTGCACTATTCACGAGAATATCAAGAGCACCATATCGATCTTCTATCTGTTGCATCATTCCTGCAACGTCAGTTTCAGATGAAACATCTCCTGCTACATGCATAGTATCAACTCTGCTTCCAGGAAGCCTTTTAGGGAAGTCAAGAATTGTGCGAGAATTTAGAATGACAGACGCTCCTTCGATTGAGAGTCGTTCAGCGATTGCCAATCCAATTCCAGATGATGACCCGGTTACTAGTGCAACCTTCCCAGTGAAATCAATCATTTCTCCCCCTGAAATTCCAATCACCCTCGCTTAAATCAACTGACGCAGTTCGTTGAGGTTTTCCACTAGAAGTTCGCGGTAGCGAATCTATAAGAGCGATAACTGTTGGTCGCTTGTACTTAGGAAGCCTTTCAGCCGTAAAATCAAGAAGTTGTTCAAAAAAATCAGTTTCAATTGGTCCACGGACCTCAACTAAAGCCTTTATCTCCCAACCAAGACGCTGATTTGCGGTAACGACAACCAAGGCATCACGCACCGCAGAATGTTCACGCAGGACAACTTCTATTTCAACAGGGTATACGTTCTGTCCTCCGATTGTAATCATTTCATCTTCCCGCCCAACAATAAGATAATTGCCATCGATACCGAGCAGACCCATATCTCCGGATGTATCCCATCCTCTTTTGAAGGAATTTGCGATCAACACTAACCCAGGTATAAAAGGAACCGTATAGGGTCGCCCCATTTTTTCAATTCTGCCAATCTCGCCAGGCATCATTGAATTACCCTCTGTCGATACAATCCTCACGCGGGTTCCAAGTGTTGGGTTGCCAATCAAACCGTTTCTCATCTCACCATATTTATGTTCAATCCAAGTGACCCAACCAAGTTCCGTTGATCCATAATATTCAATAAGCCGCCTTTCTGACCGACTTCCGATAACTTTGTCGCGAAGCGAGGCGTCTAATAATGATCCAGCTGAGACTATTAATTGCAATTGATCTAGTGCTTTTGAATTCTCAATCGAATACTCAACTACATCATGCAACATTGTTGGAACCGCGGCGGTCCACATCGGTCCCAAGAGCAGACGGTCTACAAACGCCTCTGAGGGAGAATACTTCTCGGCTAACACAACAGTTCCACCCATGATTAACTGACCGAGTGCATGGCAAAAACCAATTCCATGGGAAAGAGGAGCTAAAGCGAGATGGAGCGGGTAGTTTTTCCAACCCCATTCGACCGCATTAATCATCAAATTTGTCAGAAGACTTTGATGCGATGCCGCAAAGAGCCGAGGGCTTCCAGTACTCCCACCCGTGGTAGAAATCCAACAAACAGAATCTGGGGATGGGAATAAGTCGTCAGGATATTCTTTCGATCCACCCGTGGTTTGATCAATGTGACTAAATTTTGTTAAAAGTGCTGCCTCTAATTGTTTCGCTTTCTCTGCATCGATTATTGCTGAGGCAAAACAGTGCTTGGCTTGCGATTCGTCCAATAAATATAGCAAATCACGATTCGGAAGTGCGGGACTTAGTGGCAATAAGGCCGCCCCAAGGAGAGTTGTCGCAATAAGATATTCGAAAAAGGCAACTTCATTATAGGAAATAATTGCAATAACATCTCCAGTTCTGATACCCAACGAACGTAATTGAGTCGAACGAGATTGAGCATTTTCGAATAATTGTTTGAATGTAACCGTGTAACGTCCAATTATGGCTGGACGATTGGCAGTGCGCTGAGATTGAGCAAGTGAGGCAAAAATCTCCGGGATGGTGATCATTACGAAACCACTGTACTTTCATCTTGCACTACGGTCGAAGGTATGAATCGAGTTAAACTTTCGGCTACGCAACAAGGAATTTTTTCGCCATCTGCAATAAGGGAAACGGTACATGCCATGTCCGTGAAATTTTCATTTCCATTGACTCTCACAAGTTCCACATATCCTCGTAATTGAGAGCCACTTTTCAAGGCAGAAGGGAACCGTACTTTATTCAGTCCATAATTGATTGCCACTCCTGCATCCTTGACGAGGAGTAGTTCATACATCACGTGGGAGAGCAAACTCAAACTCAAAAACCCGTGCGCTATCGTTCCTCCAAATTGACTATTCTTCGCTCGAATTGGGTCAACATGAATCCACTGTGAATCGAGAGTTACTCTGCCAAACTCATCAATCATCTTTTGCGATATCTCAATTGAACTAGTGGGACCAAGACGCTGTCCAATAAGTGTGGATAGTTGAGCAAGCTCAACAGAAGTGGTCACTTATAGTATCCATTCGCCAACCAGCCACCATCTATCTGCAAAATTTGCCCAGTTACAAATGAAGCAGAATCGCTGAGTAAATACAGTGCACCGACAACAAGATCATTCGGCGTACCTAGCCTACGCATCGGAGTTCGGGCAGAAATATCCTTAGTAGGGAGCACTCCCCTATCTATTAGTGCGGATAAGAGGTCCGTCTGAATATAGCCTGGAGCGATCGCATTCACTCTAATGCCCTTAACTCCCCACTCGACTGCCAAGGAACGAGTTAACCCCGCAACTGCAGATTTTGAGGCAACGTAAGCAGCTCTTTCTGGTTGGCCAATGAATGAAGAAATCGAAGCAATATTAAGAATACTGCCCTTACCAGATTTCTGCATGATTCCGGCAGCATGTTTCGAACAATTGAATAAACCAATCACATTTACTTCCATTATTCGGCGAAAGTCTTCTATCTCATATTCAACTGATGGGCCAATCTTTGTGATCCCCGCATTATTTACAAGTCCATCTACTCCGTCAAAGGCCGAAATAACTTGATCAAAGGCAGATGCGACTTCTGCCTCGTTTGCGACATTCATGGAAACGCTGTGTGGTGACACTCCATGCAGATCATTCATTTTTTTGGTAAAAGAAGTTAAACGATCAACATTTTGACCCCAGATACTCACTTTGGCACCAGCAAGCAAAAGGCCTTCGGCAATGGCGGCGCCAATTCCTGTGGCACCGCCAGTAACAATGACCACACGATCTGCAAGGCCAATTTCTATTGACCCGCTATGTTTCCCTGTTGACATTTTAGAAAATACGACCGTTCAAGAAGGCGCCATCTCTATCAATTTCATTATGAATCCAGTCCAATTCTTGTTCCGTAGGCTCGATAGTTGTTGGAACCTTGTCTGGCCAAATTAACTCAAATCCAGTTTCAGATTCCACTTGTTCACGAGTAACACCAGGGTGTAACGACACGACCCTCATTGATCGGCTTTTAGGTTCGAAATCAAGAATCGCCAAATCAGTAAACACTTTGCTGGGGCCGCCACCGATCAAACCAAGTCGTTCCCGATGTCCCGGACCATCACCAAATCCCATTGCCGTGCGATAATCCACTTTCTCCACAAAGCTGCGTTTGGCATGCGGAATCATAATCAAGGTGCGACCGGCATTTGCTGCATGATCAGGCAACGCAATTCCACCAACCAAACGAACCTTCGGCTTTTCATATGGACCAATGGCAATACTGTTTATATTTCCATAACGATCGATTTGAGCACCGGAAAGAAATCCGATGTCCATAAGGCCTCGTTTGAAGCCATCTAGCGCCATTTCAACGGGAATTTGTGCGGTCGCAGACCATTTCAACAAATTACGATCGTCAAAGCAGTGAGGAGCATTTTCAATATCTGGTTCGAAGGCAACACCATATTGAGCAGTAAAATCAATGCCACGACGGTGTGCAAGTGCAATAGCAATACTCGGCACGCCGACTGCGAATGAGAAAGAGCGGCCCCCAGTACCAAGTCCAATAAAACCCAATTCTCCATCCTTCAATTCTTTTGACACGCTCACGGCAATTAGCTCTTCAATTGTAAAGACGCTCATGAATATTCTCTTTCACTCAGTGTTGATGTGACAGTTGAATTTGTAATTAGTCCATAAACCCCAATACGGTCTAAATATCCCCAATGATCTTTTACGCCAAATACCATTTCCTGCAAGTAATTATCGAAATCCGAGGGGTTGCTTGATGCCGCATAATATCTGCGCAATTCATCTTGATCGTATCCATAACGTGAATCACAGCAGCAAGGGTGAGCACCAAACGGTGCATGTACGACAGAATCAACAAATTGCCGAGGAAGAATAGTTTGCATCGGATGCGAACGAACGTACTCTGTACTCACGATTTGCTCTACAGACACTATTAGATGCTCAGCTGCGCGAGCAATATACAAATCAACTGAGTTGTCCATCCAATTAGAGATGTCGAGTTGGATATTGCCATGCTTATCTGCAGAATGCGCATGTATTAGGGCAAAATCTGGTTTCACTCCTCTAACGGCAGCAAATTTTCGGCCCGTGAACGGTGAGGTAATCTCAACTAAACCATCGTTGTAGGTCATCAAATCCGTACCCAAGGGAGTTCCATTTGGAAGGAAGTCGACTCCGAGGGCAGTTGCACGAAAAATATCAATTGCAGTGGATTCAGAATGATCAACTGTCTTGACTCGACCAGATTCCACTTCGCGCCGCATGTTTTTTGCTAGGCCTAGAGCACCCATACCTACGTAAGAAGTTTCCACCACACGGGCAACGCCAGCTCCCACCAACATATCCATATCAATACCGTTGTTCCAACCTAATAGGTGCAGGTCCCTCTTCCTCTGCCTTATTAGTTCACGAACTAAAGCCATCGGATGACGCCGTAGGGTATGGCCTCCGATGGCGACTGAAACGCCGTTCGGAATTATCGATATAGCTTCTTCCAACGATTTGACTAAGTTGGGAATTCTCTCATCAGGCACGGTTCACTTCTCCATTCATCGATTTGCAAATAGTGATTGATATGCATTGCCAGCAATAACTATATGTACACCCCCTCAGGGTCAATTTGATTTCTTAAAATTTCCAATTCAGAGATCTTAGGTATGACCGTTTGCTCAACTTCAGATCCAATCAATATTTTGAAACCGGTAGATTCTGCAATCTCATCCGCAGTAACTCCTGGATGAATTGATTTGATAACCATTTCGCAAGTATTGTCATCAAATTCAAAAATACATTTATCCGTTACTACTGCGATTGGCCCTCCTCCCAGCAAACCCGCCCTTTCACGCGCGCCAGGTCCAGTTAAATATCCGGGAGAAGTCAAATAATCCAACTTATCTACAAATGTTCGAGGTTTGTGGCGCGTAACAACTAAAAAGTTTTTTGCCAGACTTGCAATATCATTCGCTCCCCCACTTCCAGGAAGTCTCGTTGTCGGTTTTGCATATCCTCCAGGACCGATTACGGTGGTATTGATATTTCCGAACTTATCAATCTGAGCACAACCCAGTACTCCCAAATCGACGTGGCCTCCTTGCAAAAGCAAGAGACTATCCATCATTCCGCTAACTCTTCTGGCCGTGGACACTAGACGTGAATCACCAACAGCTTTTGCAATGTACTTTGGTTGAGGATCTAGTACTCCAGATTCAAACAAAAGAACTGCATTGGGAGCGTGAGTAGCTTTAGCAAAATACGCCGCAACCATTGGAAGTCCCGTTCCAATAAAAATCGTGTTGCCATCTAACATGTACCTACTTGTGGCAATAGTCATGACTTCGTCCATCGAATATTTTGATTGATTCATGCTATTTTCCTTCCTTTAATGCGAACTGCAAGGTTGGATCAACCCGCAAATTCATTAGTTTTTCGCTGCCCAAGCTTTCAAAATATTCATTCTCATCCTTTTTGCCATAAATATACTCCGCATGATAAGCCGCTAATGCTGCTTCATTTCGTGACGCCTCGTAATACATATCCATATGCTCAACATCTTCATCATAAACTTTATACATTCCACCAGGATGTGAGCCGAATGGTGTATGAACAACCGCACTGACTAAAATGCCTGGAACAATCACATTCTGGTTCTCTTCTATTATTTCATCTGCTGAAACTAATTGCTCAGTAGTCACAATTACCGACTTTGCACCACGGATCTGCGCCTCAACTACTGATGCAGCGCCGTAGATAATTGCATTACCTTGTGAATCAGATTTATTTGTATGGATCACAGCTACATCAGATTGCAGTGCCGAAACTACACCAACTTCGCCTTCCCCAAATGGGGACATGATTCGAGTAAATTTTTGTTTTTCTGCGGTTTGTATACTTTCTAGATCGCTTCCCGCTATAGACCGTATCGGTAAAAACGGTACTCCCCAACCAGCAGCAAGTAATCTTAGCGACAATGCTAGATGACTATGATCGTCAACTTTCACTCTTCCTTCTTCTATCGCAACACTTATTGCCCTACAACGTCCAAGCCCTTCAAACATTAGATTTGACATATTGATGGCGGTCACAGATCCAGTGCCAACCAAAAATTCTGCTGGCCAGCATTCAGCGATGGCATTGAGGGTAAAATCTTTGGGCCGTTGTCGAATCAATTCACGGACGAACGACAATGGATGGCCAGAATGGCCAAAGCCACTGAACGACAACGACGAGCCATTCTTTATCGTTGACACAGCGGTGCTGAGGGTCACGATTTTACTTTTACTCATCTATCTAAATCCTCTCTCGTTTGTCGAACTGGATCTTCATTGGGCGGTCAAGCCACCGTCGACGGGCAAGTCAATTCCAGTTACAAAAGCCGACTCGTCCGAGAGTAGATATCGGACAGCAAAGGCAATATCTATTGCACGACCAAGGCGGCCCATAGGAACTTGGGAACGCAGTATGTCCTCCAATTTCTTTGTACCTGTGGGATCGGCTTTTGGGCCGACTACTTCTAGCATGCGAACTTCCATTGGCCCCGGATGCACACAATTCACACGAATACCTTCATGCGCATATTGCGTCGCAGCAGATTTACTTAGTAACCGAAGCCCACCTTTTGAGGATTGATACGCGGCTCCCCCACCACGCCCGACCAACGCGTCCACAGAACCAATATTCACAATGGAACCACCGTTTGCGGCGCGTAAGGCAGGAATAACTGCTCTCATTCCTAGCCACGCACCTGTTTGATTAACACGTAGAGTCCGTTCCCACGATTCCATCGTTGTTTCTTCAACACCTGCACGACTTAACACAGCTGCAAAGTTAACGAGACCCGTAATCTTGCCGAAACTCTCCACGCCAAATGAGACCAGATCAACCCAATTCTGTTGATCTGAAACATCACACTTTTTTGGCAATACCCTTCCCGATCCAACAGAAGCTAAATCTCGGACTGCCTCGAGGGCATCAGACGAGGCATCAGCAATTATTAAGTTGGCGCCCTCTTCAGCCAATAACTTGGCAGTTACGCGTCCTTGAGCACCAGAAGCTCCGACCACCAATATTGATTTTCCACTTAATGAATTCGCCATATTTTCTCCTCTTTCGGCTGCTTATCGAGAATATTCACTCTTCTGAAGAATCTAATCCGAAACAAAATTCTTGCTTCCTAATTTGCTGGCACCTCGACAATTCCATTCGTCCATGATTTACGAATAGCCTCCAACGTGAGGGCGTTGTCAATTGAATCATCCATTGAAACGATGTCAGATGGTGTAGCATCAAGAATTACAGAAACAAAATGAGCAATTTCCAACTCGTATTGATCCTTGAAAGGCATTGTCTCCAAGGTTGTCTTGTCCAAATTATAGATTTCAATAGTAATTGGACCCTGATCCGCTCGAATACGAAAAGCGTTTGCCATTTTAATACGGCCTTTTGTACCAAGAATTTCAATATGTCCGCCTCCAGGAATATCAAGTGCGGCAAAGAACTGACCGATTACACCATTCTCAAAAGCAATCTCCCCAGAAATCGTAGTTTCCACATCCCGCCCTGGAGACGATTGCTTCCAACTGGTTACGGTTCTTGGTCTCGATCCGGCGTAGAGTCTCAACCCACTTACACAATAAGAGCCAAGATCGGAAACTGCTCCGCCGCCCAATACTGGATTAAGCCGAATATCCTCATCGAGTCCACCACTGCGTACGTCATTAGCTGCTCCAAGATCAAATGTATACGTGGCACGAACGAGTTTCACTTCGCCAATTGCTCCATCGCGAAGCAATTCTTGAATGCGAGCGATTCTAGGGTGAAATCGATACATAAAACCCTCCATTAAAACCTTATCTGCTTTTTGTGCCGCGGCTACCATGGATTTCACTTCTGCGGAATTCATTCCCATTGGTTTTTCACATAAAACATGTTTACCAGCCTGAAGTGCCGCAATAGTCCATTCTGCGTGCATTGCGTTAGGGAGCGGTACGTATATTGCATCAATATCAGGATCGGCCAATAACTCAGCATACGAACCGTAGGCACGATCGGCACCTAAAGCATCAGCAAGTTTCTTTGCAGTTCCTAAGGTGCGACTGCCTACAGCAACAACGCGGCTCCGTGGAATCTTTATCATTGCTGGACCAATTTCAACTTCAGTGATCTTTGCAGATCCCAAAATTCCCCATCTAACTTCACTTGATATCATCAGTAATGCTCCCTTAGTTCGACTGCACATCCATGTGCAGATTCTGGATGAATATATGCAGCCCAACCATGTGGACTTCGCCACGGTTGTTGGTCAATCATTGTCACGCCTCGAATCTTCAAACGCTCAACAAGGCCGTGAACATCATCGAAAGAAAAGCAAATATGATGAAGGCCTTCGCCACGCTTGCTCAGAAATCTGTATAACGTCCCCTCCGGGGAAGTTGGCATTAAGAGCTCAATCCGACTTTCTCCTGCACCGAGAAATTGAACTACAGTGTTGAGTCCGTCTAATTCAACCGGGTCACCAATGCTTTTCAAACCGAGTTCTTCAACGTAAAAAAGGGCAGTCGCTGCAATATCGCGAACCACAAACCCAACATGATCGATCCCTTTTGCAGCATAGATTGAAGCCCCAAAAGTTCCCATTTCGTCATTTGTCATCAAATTCTCCTAATGTATTCCAGCTGCCATATTTCGCCGCATGAATCCCTGGGAGAATCCAAATAACAGCAACATCGGCAACGCGCCAATAAGCGCAGCTGCGGAAAGTGGTCCAACGTGCGTTACGAAATCTTCCTGGAAACCTGTAATGTAAACGGGGAACGTATAGGTAGATGGTCCTGCCAATGTCGAAACGATCATGTAATCAACATATGTAAAAAGAGCAGAAAGTATTCCAGCTGCGGCAATGCCGGGAGCAGCAATCGGGAGGACAACCTTCCCAAATGTTTGAAGTGCCCCCGCGCCATCCACACTAGCGGCTTCCTCAATCTCTCGTGGAATGGAATCAAAAGTGACTCTCAAAATCCAAACACAATAGGGCAGAGCAAGGGGAGTGAGCGCAATGATCAAACCTTGCAAAGTGTTCAGAAGATGCATCTTCGAAAAAATTAGGAAAAACGGAAGCACTAGAGAAACCGATGGAATCCCTCGCAAGACAAAGAAACTTAAGTACAAACCCCTTCCTGTTTTCAGATGACGCAAATGTGAGAGTGCATATGCGGCTGGAACAGCAATAAGTAAGGCAAGTAACGTAGTGCTGACCGTGATAATGGTGCTATTGAAGAGAGGATGCCAAATTGCGTTATATCCTGAAAAGATACCCGAAAAATTCTCTAAAGTAAGATTCTTTGGTATTGAAATTCCGTAAATTTGAGTTGCATCAGGGCTGAATGCAACGGCGAAGAGAAAATAGAAAGGTACCAGAACCCAAGCAACGATCGCGAGCAGAAGAATCGCTCTCGGTAAATCCTTAAGGCCGAGTGCGAATCTTTTCGCCATGATCATAACTCCTTTCCGTAATTGCGTTGCCAAATGAGAACAGCGAACAGTGACAATCCACCACTCAACAGCAGAATGACTATTGCCAAAGCTGATCCAGCTCCATAATTAAGAAATTGGAATGCTTTTTGATATATGTAGGTACTTACCAAGTGTGTTGAACCGCCTGGTCCCCCCTGTGTAATAAGCCAAATAAATGGGAATGAGAGAAAAGAATCAAGTGCTTTAAAAGCCAGTGTCACGAAAATTACTGGACGCATGATAGGCATAATCACATAACGAAGTCTTTGGAAATATGTTGCTCCATCAACCATCGATGCATCAAGGATACTTTTATCCAAACTATCGAGTCCCGTGGAAAAGAGAAGGAAAACCCAAGGTGACCAAGCCCATATCACGGTTATAATGATTGCCCATATAGCTAAGTTGGGACTGCCCAGTGGTGGTTTTATTACATTTTTTAAACCAAGACTCGTAAGAAATCCAGCGCTTTCTGGCGCCCACATTACCGTTTTCCAAAATACTGCACTCGCCGTGGGAATAATCAAAATCGGTAACATAAAGACAGAGCGCCACACCTTTGCCCAACGCGGCTTCATACTGAAAATTAAGAGTGCTTGTATCATGGCAAAGAAAAAATCACCGACAATGACAACGAAAACATAGAAGAATGTTCGAAGGATCGAGATTAAGAACTCTCGGTCTCCCCCCGTAAAAATGGTAACGTAATTGCCAATCCCATTGAAGGAATCGGTGCCGGTTTGCAGATCAAAATTCTTCAAACTGTAATAGAAAGTAAAGGCCAGAGGAACTGCAATTAGCGCGATCACTGCTACAAGTGCAGGGGTAAGAAATAGCCAAAATCTCTTGTTTATGGATTTCCTATTCTTTGCGATCGCCTTCAAGCGCATTCGTATGAAGTCTTGGTCTTCAACAGAATCAAAACCACGTTGGCTAACACTCGATTCTTGCGGTGTCAAAGTTCTAATCCTTTCATCGCGGAATAAGGAATATGAGAACACATGAAGTTGCGAATCAAATGGTTTTCGATCGAGCGGCACTTTCCGCTCGATCGAAAACCACCTGTGTTTACTTCTTTACAACCACTTTCTGCCAAGTCAATTTCTTGGTGCTTGCATTCTTTCGACAGGCATATTTGGCCGTTGCGATCAATGTGGTTTCACCCACAATTACGCAGGCCGCCCCAGCTTTCACTGGTTTCTGCCAAGTTAATTTCTTAGTGCTTGCATTCTTTCGACAGATATACCCAACCTTTCCGATCAATGTAGTTGACGAAGCAATTTTACAAATTCCCCCAGCTTGCTCTGGAGTAATTGCCCCACCAGTCACGAGTCCGGAGGCCTCAGCCGCCTGTTGCATTGCGTATCCGGCTTGAGCTGTGTACTGAGTTGGCGAGAGTTGACCACCAATGAGTTTTTCAACTAACGGAATATCGATAACCTGCCGTAACTGATTCGTAACCGTAGTTAACCGGTAGTACTTCGCATTTTTTACAGCATCAGCGACGCCGATTGGGACGATATTTTGGGAAACAGCCCAAGTAAGGATGTCCTTTTTGGTTGGCACAAATACACCAACACCTTTTGTAAGTGCGTTCTTGAGAATGTCGTCAGACGTAACCCACTTTGTGAACGCCCATGAGGCATCCTTATTCTTACTGCAATTTGGAATGCCGCGGGCCCAATAGAACGGAATACCGCCACCATTGCTCTTAGAGAAATTTGGCATTTCAAAACTTCCGCTTTTACCGATTTGCGCAACGGTAGTGGCTGAATTTAGGTTGGACCATTGCAAATAGATATGGTCATACAACATCGCAGCTTTTCCAGCCACATAGGCAGCAGTGCTATCTGCAGTTTGCATGGCTGAAATCGTGCTTGGTGTTAAACCGTCAGCAATCAAACCTGTTAACCATGCTGCAGCCGTTGTTGCAATTTTCTGGTTACTCGGATATTTCGGACCGTATAAAGCATTGCCATTTGCATCCTGATACCCATCAATACCTGAGCGGAATATTACATCCGCTAACGTCGTTTCGGCTGCATCTCCAGCCCCCGAGAAGACGATGCCTTTCATCGTAGTGGTAGTAAAGAAATTGGCAACATCCAATAATTGCTGAGGAGTTGTCGGAGGTACTGGAAGTTTGTATTTGAACTTAGCCAGAAAAGACGCTTGATTCGCGGGATCATTAAATAAGTCCGCACGATAAGCAATGCCCTTGGCGCCCGAATAGTAAGGGTAGAACTTCAATTTTCCATCCCACACCATTGCCTTGCTAACAAAGGGTACTTGAGTGGCTAATAGTTGTGAAGCACTTGACCCATCTTGCGCTAAGTAAGGTCCCAAGTCTGCCATGTATTCAGATGATGCCGCTAAGCCGCCATCAAGCATTGAAACGTTATCAATGGTGCATCCACCGAGCCGTACATCTCTCAAGAATGTAGCGAGAATATCCGTTGTTCCAACCTTTATGAGGTTAACCTTCATGCCCGACTGTGCTTCGAACTTTGGCAATTCGTTCAACCAGACATCATTAAACTGCTGGTGACCTGAACTTACGAGAACATTAATCGTTTTCCCCGTAAATGCAGCGGTTTTCAAAGCGGCTGAAGCGGAGGTTGTAGCGAAGACTAAAGACAGTATCGCGCCCAATGCAACCGCAATTTTCACTTTGCGTAACTTAATCGAACCTTTCATTTCTCCCCCATCCTTATGCCTTTAGCCCGATTGGCTTTAGCAAAATTCCAGAACATTCTCATTGAGATGCTCTGAAGTCGATCAGTATTTTTGGTTCCGATATATTTATTACTTTGAGTAAGTGGCGACTTCCTTCTCCTAGCCGCTGAGGAGATCGGATAAACATTAGGCGAAGGCGCTCTTGAAAGAGGGGAATGTCCAAGCGCTCAGGTCTGGATCAATTGGAACATCGAAAAGAACGGGACGATCCCCCGTCAATACCTCGCCGACTCGGTTTACCAAGACTTGAAGACTTGTAATATTTTCAGCTTCCATACCCAAACCTTGAGCAACTTGTGCATAATCGACTTCACCAAAATCAACGCCGATGGTTCGATTATCAAAAAAGAGGATCTGTTCTTGCCGAATGTTTCCATATGCATTGTCGTTAAATACAACGACAGCGACGCGACCTCCAATTCTCACCAGAGTTTCCAACTCAGCCAAACTCATTCCGAGGGAACCATCACCCACTAAAACGATAATAGGACGCTTTGGATCCAATACTGCTGCGGCAATGGCTGCAGGCACTCCAAACCCCATGTTCCCAAAACCTACGGGTTTAATGTAGCTATTCTTTGATCGTACTTCCCATAAGAAGGACCAAATTCCTGGATTACCTGCATCGGCGATAAGTAATGCGTCATCCGGGGCAATCTCGCGAAGCGCTCGAACGATGTCTGCCGGCGAAAAGGGTGGGTTCTTCTTCCCAACATCTTCTACTTTAGTTTCTTCCCACCAGTCTTCTTTCTCTTTCTTTAAGGATTTAATCCAATCTGTCCTTGAATTTTTCATGATTTCAATATCAGTTCTTGTGCTAATTCTTGAACTTAAAGCAATAATTCCTGCCTCGGCCCCTGACAACATACCAAGAGTCTGTTCTCCGTAGTATCTCCCCAACATACTTGGATCAATATCGATTTGCAGAACTTTTGGAAGATTAAAGGTCCATCTTTTAGTAGAGACAGCATTCAAACTGTTTCCCACTGCGATCACCAGGTCACTATCAGCAATAATGCGCGTGGATAAATGCGTGCCCATTCGGCTCAGCGAACCAAAGACCAATGGATGGGTGCCTAACACTGCTCCAATTCCATTAAAGGTAGTGACGATAGGAATTGACAATAATTCAGCCAACGCAATAGCCGCTTCACCAGCACCGGAATTGTTGCAGCCATTACCCAACCAAAGGATAGGCCTCTTCGCGGCCACTAATAATTCAATAGCCTGATCGAGAATCCTCTCGTCTGGCTGAGGAGTTTGCACTACCCACTTTGTCAACGGATGAACTTCAGGAATTTCGATTGAATCTGTTTCGGCATTTTCCAATACCTCACGCGCAAAATCTAAATGTGCAGGCCCTGGGTTCCCTGACATGGCATTTATATAAGCTTCCTCCATCGCTTGTTTGATAGCACTTCTGTGTGCAACAAGTCGGCTGTACTTAGTGATTGGTCTAAAAAGTTCCACGTGATCCGCATTTTGAGCGTCATCTTTATTGATATTTTCGCCTCGGTTGTTGCAAGTTAGAATCAGTGTCGGACTCGAATCTCTCAATGAGCCCCCGACGCCAGTCATTAAATTTGTCGCACCTGGCCCGGTGGTGGCAATGCAAACTCCCGGCTGACCCGATAGACGCCCGTAAGCGTCAGCCATGACGGCGGCGGCGTTTTCGTGCCTAGCGGTCACAAACTCGATCTTCGAGCCTATGAGCGCATCCATAATCCCTAGTGTCTGTCCGCCAGGAACCCCAAAAACGTGTGAAACACCTAGCGATTCAAGCATTCGCACCACCAATTCCCCACCAGTTGTCTCTTTTATCAAGATATTTGTCTCTCTACTCGGCTACGTATATGTCTAGACATCTAGACGTCTGTAATCTAATTCACTTCTTTCTTGAATGTCAATAGCACCTTCAAAGTTTCCACATTTCTTACCCTCACACTTAGAAGTCGAGAAAGAGTCAATTTTGGTATCGCTCGGTCTGACTGCACTCGCTTTGGTCTAATCAGAGCGCGAGTTCAAGAGAAATACAGCCAGAGGAGTGCTCATCTTTCAAAAAAATATCTGACAAGGGGAAGTTAATTCAAACTCAATGTTAAGTTTTCACTCAAGAACCATGAGACCTTATGTTCCGTGCGAAGCAGGGTCGACTCAAGTGCGCTCAACGCCCACATTAGTCATAGAGAAAGCGTTGCCACTTCACCAATGTACGAATGGGCAAGTTTTTCCACCACCAACGAACATCCCCGTTGAACAATAGGAACAGTAGAGAAGATGGGATTTGCGCCAAATTTCTTGCGGTCTTATCAACATCTAGTCGAACTATGCTTCCAGTTACCGCATGACCGTCTCGGTTTCCCCGATAGCCTTCGGACCTTCGATGACTACCGCTCCCATCAACAAAAGATGCTCCCAGAGTTCGTCGTCGATAATTCTCGCGCGCTATACGCCATTGACCCTCACTCCTCTCATATACCCACCACCCAATGTCGGATCCCACGTTTTCATCGGTTACAAGTTGGTGAAACAACCACTGCATCGTCCAAGCGACGATGAATCAGCGAAAGGGCACAGAGTAGATCTAGGGCATCCGCCTCCGAGACATGCCAAGGGACCTTCAGCTCGTGACCAACAAGATTTCGAAAAGCATTAAAGGCTCTGAGTGGAGGTGCCGGGAATCGAACCCGGGTCCTTCGGTACTAAAACAGGGCTTCTACGGGCGTAGTGCGCTTATCGCTTTCTCAGTCCCGAATCTCTTACACACAAGTATTCGACGGACTCAGTTACAGAACTGTTCTCCGATGTTGTCTGTAACCCCAACACCATGAAAAGCCTTCTTGCGACGTTAGACCCTGAATCGAAGGCTCACTCAGGCTAACGGACTAGGGAGCTCGCTTAGGCAGCGAGAGCGAAGTCAGCGACAGTATTTTTGGCGCTTAGTTTTTTGCACAGGTTTTTGGTTAACGAGATCATCCTGGCTTCCTCGGCCCGCTTCCCCTGCCTCAACATCCAAAGTCGAGACCGTTCACCCCCATATTTTTAACGTTAGTTTTAATACGTGGATTGAAGCGTTACTGCATCACTATTCAGTTGTTTTTCTTTACCTGTTGAGTGATCAGATCACTCTGATCATTCAACAGTCCTAATTGTAGGAGATCACGGCCCTATTGCGTAACTGGATTTAAATGCCCACAGATCGCGCAAAATAAGCGCGACATGTATAAAACGCTATCTTTTCGCAGAATATTCCCCGCCTTTTAATCTCTGTATCCCCGGATAAAGCGTTTCTGGAAAAGGAGTACCAGGCTCTGAAACGGAAAAATAAGCCCAATGAACTAGTGACCGAGAGGACCGAGAGAGTGAGGCGATCGCGGGGCCTTTGAAAGGCCTAGCGCCCCTCTGACTTTCCCGACCTTCGACGAGAGACTTCACGCTCGGCCTCTCGCCCCATCTCACGCTCAAGAAGCGCGGCACGTTTATCGTGGCTCTTCTTTCCACGAGCAACTGCCAATTCAATCTTCGCTTTGCCGTCCTTGAAATAGAGCGAGAGTGGAATCAGGGTGAGGCCGCCTTCTTTAGTCTTGGCAACAAGTCGAGCCAACTCGTCCTTATGGACCAATAGTTTGCGATCTCGTCGTGGTGGATGGTTGGTCCACGTTCCTTCCGTGTACTCAGGAATGTGGACACCACTGAGCCATAGTTCTCCGTCTTGGACCATGGCAAAGCCGTCGATGAGTGACGCGCGACCAAGTCGAAGGGATTTCACCTCAGTACCGGTGAGAACCAACCCGCACTCATAGACATCTTCGATTGAGTAATCGTGGCGCGCTTTCTTGTTCTGCGCGATTAATTTACGACCGACCTCTTTTACCATCAGACATGAAGCCTAGACCTTGAGGTAGCGACGAAGCGTCAGCACTGATGCGAAGATCGAGACCACCAAGCCTGTTGCCAGCAAATAACCCGATGCAACCCAGACCTCACCCCAACCAAAGAACTTGGTGAAAGTAAGTAGCGGGGCAACCTTGGAATCAATCACACTCTTCAATCCTGCCAACAAGCCGGTCGCAATCCCCCACCCAAGAATGGCGGAGATGATTCCCTCCATGAGGAATGGGAGTTGGATCGAAAGCGAAGTAGCACCCACGAGTTTCATCACACCTGTCTCACGTCGCCGGTTAAACGCGGCGATACGCAAGGTGTTACTGATCAATAAAGCGGCGGTCAGCACCGATGCCAGACCAACTAAGAGCGCACCGTTTCGAAGAACGCCAAGAAGATTAAAGAACTTCTCCAAAATCGCACGCTGATCTTGCACGACATCAACACCGGGTCGGCCAGTGAAAGCGCTCACCACCACTTGGAATTGCGTGGGATCCTTCAATTTCACTCGGAAAGACTCCGGTAATTGATCCACAGTCACGTTCTGAGCAATCGCCGAATCCTTGAATCGCTCCTGAAAACGTGCAAACGCTTCAGATTGCGACTCGTAGTAAACACTCTGCACGACAGGTAATGCTTCCAAGTCCGCTTGGATCTGTGCGCGCTGATCGGCAGTCACAACTCCCGTACATGAAGGCGACTCAGAGAGAGATCCACAGAGATAGACCGATACTTCGATCTTGTCATACCAGTAATCCTTCATCGCGCTCACTTGGGCATTCGATAAAAGGCCGATGCCAAGAAGTGACAAGGAAATAGCAACCGTAATAACAACGGCAAAGGTCATCGTGAGGTTACGACGAAGCCCGATTCGAACTTCGCTGAGCAGAAACCGTGCGCGCATGAACTCTCTCCCTTAACCCGTGTACCCATAGACGCCGCGAACTTGATCGCGAATGACATGCCCTGCATCCAACTCAATGACTCGTTTTCGCATCTGGTCGACAATCCCAGAATCGTGCGTGGCCATCACCACGGTTGTTCCCTCACGATTGATCCGGTCGAGCAATTTCATAATTCCCACGCTGGTGGCAGGGTCAAGGTTTCCAGTTGGCTCATCGGCGATCAGAATGGCCGGTCGGCTGACGTAGGCGCGAGCAATCGCCACACGTTGCTGCTCTCCACCAGATATTTCATTGGGCCGACGATCACCCTTATCCTCAAGACCGACGAGTTCGAGAACTTCAGGAACCTCGCGAGCAATCTCCTTCTTGGAGTACCCCAGAACGTGGAGAGTGAAAGCCACATTCTCGAAGATGGTCTTATTCGGAAGAAGGCGAAAATCCTGAAAGACGGTGCCGACCTGGCGGCGGAGCTCGGGGACCTTATGGTTGGAGAGGGTGCCTAGGTCCTTGCCAGCCACGTGGATGGTTCCAGTCGTAGGGCGGTCTTCGCGAAGGACGAGGCGGAGGAAGGTCGACTTTCCCGAGCCGGATAAGCCCACGAGAAAGACAAACTCGCCCTTGAGCACCTCGAGATTGACGCTATCAAGAGCTGCCTTCTCCTGGCCAGGATAGATCTTGCTGACATTCTCAAACCGGATCACGGACACTCCAAATGAGTCGAGATGAACAATCCCCCTAGTTTAGGGATGCTTCTTTGCTGAGGAGCCCAAAATAGGCCATTTCGCCCTGTTTTTCTCGTTTGAGAGTAAGGGGTGCCGAGGACCGTGGATAAAATTCGCCCTGTTTTCTCGTTTGAGAGTAAGGGGTGCCGAGGACCGTGGATAAAAGTGGTGCAGTTATCAGGAAAGACTAAGGAAGAAATTTCTGGCCTTCGGACCAGCAATCAATCCTGAACTGGCTGCTCAATCGCCTCCGTATCCAGCGTCCATTGCGAAACGCCCCTACTCATCCTCTTTCTGAATCGCCGTACTGCGCCGCCAGCGAATTCCAGCCTCAATGAATTCATCGATCTCACCATTGAGAACTGCGCCGGTATTTCCCGTCTCGTAATCAGTACGCAAATCTTTCACCATTTGATACGGGTGCAAGACATACGAACGCATCTGGTTTCCCCACGATCCCGAGTTGTCGCCTTTGAGAGCATTCATCTTTGCCTGCTCTTCATGTCGCCGGCGTTCCAGTAACTTCGACTGGAGAACTGCCATTGCCGTTGCTTTGTTCTGAATCTGCGAGCGCTCGTTCTGACAAGAGACCACAATTCCACTGGGCATGTGGGTGATACGAACTGCGGAATCTGTGGTGTTCACGCCCTGGCCACCGGGACCCGATGAGCGATAGACATCTACGCGGATTTCTTTTTCATCAATTTCAATGTGATCGCTCTGCTCAACAACGGGAACTACTTCAACTCCGGCAAAAGAAGTGTGCCTGCGGCTCTGACTATCAAATGGTGAAATTCGGACGAGACGGTGCGTCCCCTGCTCGACCGAGAGTGTGCCATATGCATAAGGAGCACTCACACGGAAAGTCGTTGATTTGATTCCCGCCTCTTCGGCATATGAAGTCTCAAGAACATCCACCTTGTAGTTATGACGCTCGCAGTAGCGAAGGTACATGCGCATCAAATTCTCTGCCCAGTCCGCCGCTTCAACCCCGCCGGCCTCGGAGCGAATCGTGATGAGAGCGTCGCGTTCGTCATACTCGCCATTGAGGAGAGTCTGAACTTCCAACTCGCTTATTGCTTTCTTGGCCGAATCGAGTTCGCGTTCGGCATCTTTCAGAGCCGATTCGTCCGACTCGGCCTGCGCGAGTTCGATCAAAATCGGAAGATCTTCAACGCGTTGACGTAGATCTACCAATCGTTTGATCTCACTCTGCACTCGGGAAAGCTTGCTGGTTACCTTCTGTGCACTCTCCGGGTCGTCCCACAAATTTGGCACTCCGGCCGCTTCTTCCAACTTGGCGGCATCCTCACGTAGTTTTGGGAGGTTGAGAACCTTCTCAATGGATACAAGGGTGGCATCTATTTCAGCTATCTCTACATCATATTCACGCGCGGCCACAGGGTAAGAGTACCCAGAATTGGATTTTCCTGTCTTACTGGCTTCTATTGCTCTCAGCAGCGACAGTAGCGTGTATTTCAACGTTTGAGATAGAAGAACCAGGTAGGCGAAATGGAAGAGTTGCCAACGCTGATGTCATGAGCAGAATGCGATTGTCTTCACAAGAAAAACCAACAACCGCTACGCGGTGCAACTCCTCTCTCCTTAACTGGGAAGAAGTGGAAATCCACTCATCCAATTCTTCATTTATACTGGAAAAGGCAGTTGCACAATCGATTGGAATCGCCACATTCTTCCTTCCTTGATAGTAAGCACCCATATCAAGTTGATGTGTCGCTCGCATCGCAGCAGCTTCCGTCACGTGTACCAAGGACCTCTTGGCGACGATTATCGATGCAATATCAGTAACAAGAAAAAGTGTTGACACTGTCACAAGAAAAAGACCTATCGTGAGAATTGAAATCGAGCCTCTTTCGTGAAATTCCGAACTGAGAGCTTCGCGACAGGACCTCCACCTTTTGGTGCGTACGTGAGTGCGAGACTGAACCAAATCCTCCACAACACCTACTAGTTTTACTGCCATGGTGAGACATACTCCTGGGCAGAGACGCGAACACGACGGTGCGTTCCTGATAAATTGAGCTCCAAGTCGCCTCGTACTCGACTTCCAGGAGTCAAACACGGTGAAGATGAACAGAGAAAATTGACCTTCATCCCGGCAATCTCACTAGATGTAAACCCAAGCCTCATTGCCCCATAAGTTAGAACTAAGCTGGAATTTTCTTCCGCCTCGCTCGGACTCTCACTTGAGACGTAAGCCCGAACCACCTCTCGGACGAGTGCTCTCACTTGGGTCTCGGCATTGCTCACTTCGGCAAATTGCGTCAAATAAATAATGATCGGTAGAAAGAGTGGAATAGCAAGAATGACAAATTCCACTGCCGCACTCCCCGATTGCGAGTGAATTAAAGAGGCCAATGTGTTGCGCACTGGGATTCGTGCGCGAACTCGGATCATGGATTTTCTTCCACAATAGCTATGCCGACAGCATCCGTCGAAAAGTAACCCCTGTTTGAAGCTGGAGATAAGCGACTGGCGAATCCAAACAACGGCCGACTACGGTGGGAAATCACCATGCGCAAGCGCTTCCTCGAATTACGGATTGCCAACGTGACAACTTCATCGTGGGAGCTGAACGAGCCAGTTATTGCGTGTGTGGAGGCATCATTCTGGGCAAAAGATGCATCAATATTCCTGAAGTTGACGGCTGCGACGAGTTCCATGGTGATAAGAAAGAGCAGAATCAGGGGGATCATGACCAGAGAGCTCTCCACCACCCCTCTCTCGTCACGTTCCAGTCGTTTAACGGATCCCATTCATCGCATCCAAAGAATTGCGAAGGATGGCACTTAACCTTGGGGCAGCTATTGTCCAAATCGCGGTAACTAAACCCGTCGTCATGAGAACTACAAGAACCCATCCAGGCACGTCCCCCCTTTCGGACCTGATGGACTCCTCAGTGATTTGCGCAGTCCTCCCTCCACCACACTTTCGGTTATGAAAAATAGCATCAGCAATCAGACTCAAATTTCGTCTTGCTCGAAGGAAAATCACAATGAAATTTCTACCAAATGCAAAAATTGTCATTTCAAGCTTTACTCTAAGAAACTTACCCATTCTCATTTTCTTACCCCTTACTAAGGATGCGCAGAGGTTCTACGTCTTTATGGAGAATTGTTAGCAATTAAATGAGTGAAAGATTTCTAAACTGTAAGGGTGTGTAAATCTTAGTCAGGTTGAATAGCGTTCAATTAGGTGACGTTCGACCTCTCGAAACGCATTCCTACATGGCGGACTCAGGCAGCAAAAAAGTTCAAGTGGGTGAGAGACGGCCAGAGAGCGAAAAGCACGGAGACGGGAAGTATGAGAAATACAACCGGAACCATCATGGATATCTCTGCTTTCCCGGCTTTGTTCATGAGGATATTTCTCTGATTCTGCCTGGCTTCAGCAGCATGGCGTTGTAGTACGTCAACGAGTGGAGCGCCCCTAAGCATCGCTGTAATAAGCGCGTCGACAAATCGTCGGATCACGACGGAATCGATTCGACGACCCATGGCATCCAAGGCCACGTGAAAGGGAGATCCTTTCCTTACTGAATCGACAACAATGCTGAATTCGCGACCTAGAGCACTCCCGGAATGCCTTGAAAGACGTGCCATTGCTGCAAGTGGGGTCTCCCCGGCAGAGAGCGAAAGTGTCAGCATCTCTACGAGGGCGGCGAATTCATTCTCCACCGATACTCGATAACGAGTCACGTCCGTGCTCAGACGCTTATCCACGAGTACGTAGACTCCGAGGAAGATTGAAATCGAAATTAGAAACGTAGGAAAGAGAGGACTTGCAAGCGAAAATAGCACGACTGCACATACCAATGCGCTCGCACTAGCGAGTGCAATTTGCTTATTCCTGAATTCGACATAGTGGCTCCCTCTGCCAAGCTTCTCCAACCTCTCCTGTACACGTCTTCGATCGGGGAGTCTGGCTAATTTGCTTTCCAACCTTTCCAGAGATGATGAAGTTCCGAATAAGAATGTTTGATCTTGCACCAACAACGTGAGTCCCCCCATAACACAGAGAAGGGTCGGAATTATGAGTTGATAACTCAACAATGTCGAAGTCATTTGAATACTCTTGGTTGAGTTGGTAGTTCTCCGAGTTTGGCCATCCACACATAAGCAAGCCCCGTGAGAAAGAGACCAAGTCCTAGTATCAATACACCGCCGGGTTCGGCGAAAGCTTCAGCGGTTCCGGGTTGCGATGCGAGCAAAAGTAGAAGTAACCAAGGCGCAGATGCAGAAAGATGGGCCGAATTCTTTATCCATCCGTGTTTGATTTCGATTTCCTTACGAAGTGCCAAATCTTGACGGAGGAAATCTCCAAGAGTTCTAAATATTTGAAGCAATTCTGATCCACCCAACGATTTCGCTAAGAGGATGGCTTCTAATATTTGGTCGCTGCCATGTGTGTTTAGCTGCCTCTTCAGGTGAACAATTGCCTGAACAAAATCCCCAGAATTCACAAGTTCATTTCGAAATTCTTGAAAGTGTGGTCGAATCACTTCTGGTCCACGAGTGCTAAGGCCAGCCAACGCCTCGAAGAGTGAGAGTCCGGAGTGAATTCCTGAGATCAAATGGTCAATTACTTCTGGCCATACCCTCGACATCTCAGCGTCGGCATGCATCTTTCTACTGCGCAGGTAGATCCAGGTAATGAGGATTGAAAAGATAGTAAACGGCATAGTTATGGAGAGCGATTTAGTCCAGCCCAAAACAAAAACGGTAACACCGCTTCCAACAATCGATGAATAGATGATTTCTTTCTCGAGCCTTTTAGCGATAATCAACATTTCGGATTTTGAAGCACTCTTAAGTCCACGTCCCAGGGGATCAGATTTCGAAGATAGAAGGCTCAATCCAACACCGCAGATTGTCGAAGTGAGAAGAGCCATAACAAGCGGATATGTCGTGACCCTCAGAAGCAGTTCTAAAAGATGAATTGGAGAAATCATGAACTCCTCCAAGAAGTGATTGGAATTCCAGACTGCGCAAACTTCTCGGGGCGAGGAATGGCGCCCAAACCTTGCTCGTATTTTTCACCTGTCCAGCTCCAAAGAGTCTCGACTTCAATGCGATCGTTCTCCATTCTTCCAGTGAGCGCAGATACTTCGACTATTCTCCGTTGCCCTTCGGAATCAAGCGCCACCTGGATGACCAAATCGATAGCCGCTGCAACTGTCGGGCCGATGAACTTCTGTGAAATATTCTCGCCCGCCAAAAGTGGCAGAGTCTGTAATTTTACGATTGCATCCCGAGTTGAATTCGCGTGAATAGTTCCCATTCCCGGTAGTCCAGAATTCAAAGCAATTAAAAGGTCGAGGGCCTCCGCTTCGCGAACCTCTCCGACAATTATTCTTGACGGTCTCATTCGCAATGATTCCTTGACGAGGCGGCGTAAAACTATTTCGCCTTCGCCCTGTAGATTCGGACTGCGCGTTTGCAAGCTAATTACATCAGGCAAATTGGGCTTGAGCTCAAATACTTCTTCGATTGTAATGACACGCTCGTGCACTGGAATCGCAGAAGCAAGGGCATTAAGCATCGTTGTCTTCCCGGCTTGTGTACCGCCGCTTACGAGAATATTGATTCCGGCACGAACGCATTGATTAAGAAGCAGTGCGATCTCGGGTGACATAGCCTCACGTGAGGACAGATCCTTGAGCGATAGATGCCGAAGAAGGTGTTTACGAATATTGACGGCCCAATGCTCAGGAGTCACTTCGGGGATAACAACATGGAGTCGACTTCCATCAGGCAGGCGTGCGTCCACAAATGGGTGTGAGAGATCGAGCCGCCTTCCACTCCACATTAAAGCTCTCTCGACGATATTGCGGACATCCTCACCTGAAAGAAGTAAATTAGTCAGTTCGTTCTTTCCATTTCGAGCGATGAAGATTCTCTCGGGTGAGTTGATCCATATCTCCTCGATTTCACTATCGTTCATAAACTGAGCAAGCGGACCGAATGTCAGAGTGAAGTCTTGAGTTGGCATTTGAGGAGCTTAGGTCGGTTTTTTAGGCAACAAGGCTGGCATTGAATTTCGGTGGATGAACGTGGAATGTTCAATGACCCCGCAATTAATGTGCGCTGCGATCCTTCCCCTTCTGATCAAGGCGATTGAGAAATTCCAGTGCACTCTCGTCGGCAATATGTTGGAGGTGCGAATTCTCAAGAGCCACCCTGCCTTGATAATCAGTTCCTGCGTGTTCAGTGAGGTCCCCCATCCACGCCAGCGCTACGCGCTCAATGAGCTGCATTGCCACCAAGTCATTGCCACGGAGAAGTACCAAGAACTCAAGATCTCCAATCCGGGAGCAAATGTCCTCAGCCCTCGTGAGGCGACTCAAGGTCTGACTGAAACTCAGGACTTCAATGTCAAACTCACTTGGACGTAGGCCAACAAATTCAGGCAGATTCGCTCGAAGTACAAACCTTGCGAGTGAAATCTGATCCCCACTTCTCCGTGCACGAGATATTTCCCGTCGAAGTTCCTCATAGAAAAGTCCTGGAGAGGCCAGGTGCGTGAGGGAATCCCTAAGCCCATCATGCGAGCGCAGCATCAGCGACTACCTCTAACTGGGTTTACCCTTGCTACTCTTGCCGTCATGAGCGCAGAGAATGCCAAGAAATCGCGGCGTCGGGCTATCGTGGCAACCCTCTTGCGGATAGAAGCCGCGGTGGTGTTATCCCTAGGGATCTACCTGCTCGTGAAAAGCTTGGTCTCAACCCCAGAGGCGCCAGCCGCCCTCATCGCTGAAGTTCTTTTTGCAGTTCTCGGTTCTGCGGGTCTGGCCCTGGCAGCTCATGGATTCACAGTCGGCCGGAACTACGGCCGGTCTCCCGCCATCCTGGCCAACCTCATCGCCCTGGGAGTCTCGACCTACCAGATGCAGGCTCACCTCTGGGCTCTCGCCATTCCCTTAGCCGTGGTCGCCCTCGCCACCTTGCTCCTGGCTCTCTCCATCACACCTGTTTAGTTCGGCGAGCGCGCTCTGCTCCACAGCGCTTTCTGCGTATCAAATTCTGGAATTAGTCCTGAAACATTGAGTCGGTAGGCTATGTCCGCTTTGAAATTGTTATTCACGTTCATCAACCATTGCTAACGAGTAAGGAGAGCGCCAGTGTCGGCATCTGACTCAATGGATCCTACGCCTGGCAGTTCGTCATTCGCGGAGAGATTCGGCGAGGAGATCGCCGAACAGTTCGGTGCCAACGAGTGGCTCGTTGATGAGATGTACCAGCAGTTCTTGGAAGACCCAGCATCCGTGGATGCAACATGGGCGGCTCTCTTTGCAAAGGTTTCCCCTGCGGGTGCACATATATCTCCACCTTCCGCTGCCGCAAGTGCGCAAGCGGTTATTTCAAGTACGCAATCAGCTGGACCTACACCTACCACCCCTCGTACCAGCGTTCCGCCAACTCCAAAATCCGAATCGACACCTTCTGTTCCACGAACACCTTTCCCGCCCGCACCATCCGTCGCCGCTACACCAGTAGCTCCAGGGAGCGCAGCTTCAGTTGACTATGCTGCAACACCTGCGCCAGAAGCGTCCGATGCCTCTGTCGTTCTGCCACCAATTGCGCCCGTTGTTCAACAACCTGTCCTTCGCCAAGTCGATGCAGCAACCCCGACTCCAGCAGATCCCATTGTCAAGCCGGTTCCTGTAGTAATGAAACCAGAAGCCGCCGCAATCGAACCATTGCGTGGTGTTGCAGGTCGAGTGGTACAGAGTATGGAAGCGTCGCTGACTGTCCCGACCGCAACAAGTGTTCGCGCGGTTCCGGCCAAACTTCTGATCGACAATCGCATTGTCATTAATAATCACCTCAAGCGCACCCGCGGTGGCAAAGTCTCCTTCACCCACCTCATTGCCTACGCGATGATCAAGGCACTTCGCGCAATGCCGGAGATGAATTCCTTCTACACCCAACTAGATGGCAAGCCCGCAATCGGGCACCCAGAGCACATCAATTTGGGTATTGCCATCGACCTCACAAAACCAGATGGAACCCGACAATTATTGGTCCCATCCATTAAAGGTTGTGAAGACCTAGATTTCGCACAGTTCTGGAACGCGTACGAAGCGACAGTCTCCAAAGCGCGCGGCGGAACATTGACCGTTGAGGATTATGCCGGCACCACTGTCTCGCTCACCAACCCAGGTGGAATTGGAACGGTGCACTCAGTGCCACGCCTTGTCGCGGGCCAGGCAATGATTCTTGGCGTTGGCGCACTTGATTACCCCGCAGAGTTCCAAGGTTCAAGTGAAGAAACATTGGCCCGTCTTGCAATCAGCAAGGTCGTCACTCTCACAAGTACTTATGACCACCGCATTATTCAAGGCGCACAATCGGGTGACTTCCTCCGCCGCATCCATGAGTTGCTCCTGGGTGAAGAAGGCTTCTACGACGAGATCTTCGCAGCACTTCGTATTCCGTACGAGCCGATCCGCTGGGTCATCGATATTGAGTTCGCGCATGATGAAGAGATCAACAAGACCGCGCGCGTCCAACAACTCATCCACGCCTACCGCACCAACGGTCACCTCATGGCTGATATCGATCCGTTGGAGTACAAGCAACGCTCGCATCCTGACCTTGATGTCGTGACACACGGATTGACTCTCTGGGATCTTGATCGCGAATTCGCAACCGGCGGATTTGGCGGACAGGCTTTTATGAAACTCCGCAAGATTCTTGGAATCCTTCGTGACTCATACTGCCGTGCAGTGGGTGTCGAGTATATGTACATCGAAGATCCAATCGAGCGCCACTGGATTCAGGAGCGAGTTGAAATCGGGGCTACCAAGATGCCTCGCGAAGAACAGCTCCGAATCCTGCGCAAACTCAACGGTGCCGAGGCATTCGAGTCATTCCTTCAGACAAAGTACGTCGGTCAGAAGCGTTTCTCCCTTGAAGGTGGCGAGACTGTTATTCCACTTCTGGACGCAGTCATTTCTGCAGCTGCAGAATCAGATTTAGAAGAAGTCTGTATCGGTATGTCGCACCGTGGTCGCCTCAACGTCTTAGCAAATATCGCGGGCAAGTCATACGGTCAGATCTTCCAAGAGTTCGAGGGGCACTACATCCTGAATTCAGTGCAGGGCACAGGCGATGTGAAGTACCACCTCGGAACCGAGGGTGTTTTCACTTCGGCCACCGGTGCAACTACCAAGATCTACCTCGCCGCAAACCCTTCACACCTTGAAGCAGTCAACCCGGTACTGGAAGGTGTTGTCCGCGCCAAGCAAGATCGTCTCAACATCAAAAATGCATTCTCGGTCCTTCCAATACTTGTCCACGGTGATGCCGCATTCTCCGGGCAGGGAGTTGTTTTCGAGACGCTAAACCTTTCACAACTCGGCGGATATCGCACCGGAGGAACAATTCACGTTGTTATCAACAATCAAGTTGGATTTACGACCGCGCCCTCTTCTTCGCGCTCTACACGCTATGCAACTGACATTGCCAAAGGAATCCAGGCGCCCATCTTCCACGTCAATGGAGATGATCCAGAGTCGGTGGTCCGGGTAGCGCGGTTGGCATTCGAGTATCGCGAGCAGTTCAACAAGGACGTTGTCATCGACATGATCTGCTACCGTCGACGTGGACATAATGAAGGTGACGAACCAAGTTTCACTCAGCCATTGATGTACAAACTCATTGGTGCAAAGCGTTCCACTCGTACTCTCTACACAGAGGCTCTTATCGGTCGTGGAGACATCACGCACGATGAAGCACTTGAAGTTGCCCGTGACTACCAAGAGCAGTTGGAAGCTGTCTTTGCGGCCGTGCACAATCTCAAACCCGATAGCGAAGTGGGCTCAACCGCCCCCGAACCCCCCGCCCCACACGATGTTGACACCAGCATTAGCGAGGCGACTGCCAACCGAATTGCGCAGACGCAAATCGCTATTCCAGAGGGATTTAATGTCCATCCAAAACTTATGCCCCAATTGAGCAAGCGCGTTGAGATGCTCAAGGAGGGCACTATTGATTGGTCGATGGGAGAGACTCTCGCCTTCGGTTCCCTCCTACTGGATGGGATGCCCATCCGTCTTGCAGGGCAGGATTCCAGACGCGGGACATTTAGCAACCGCCATGCGGTCATCATTGATAAAGAGAACGGCAACGAATGGACGCCGTTGCGCGGATTGATCTCTGATGAAAATCAATTCTTCGTAATCGACTCCCTACTCTCTGAGTATGCAGCAATGGGCTTTGAATACGGGTATTCAGTCGCTCGCCATGAAGCACTCGTCCTCTGGGAAGGTCAGTTTGGGGACTTTGCAAATGGCGCACAGACGATCATCGATGAATTTATTTCCTCCTCATTGCAGAAATGGGGCGAGCGTTCTGGCTTGATTCTTCTCCTCCCGCATGGTTATGAAGGACAAGGCCCAGACCACTCCTCTGCCCGCATTGAGCGCTTCCTTACTCTTTGTGCCGAAGCCAACATGACCGTTGCTCAACCATCGACGCCTGCCTCCTATTTCCACTTACTTCGTTGGCACGCGATGAATCATGCACAACGCCCCCTTATTGTCTTTACTCCAAAATCAATGTTGCGCCTGCGCGCAGCTGCTTCGTCTCTGGAGGATTTCACACAGGGACATTTCCAAACAGTTAT
>Ga0255338_1001715_pt1 | contig 38426 bp, 35 predicted proteins | sample MeOH1_35cm_T4_19_FD_203715 | JGI IMG/M metagenome (GOLD analysis project Ga0255338, IMG submission 203715) | Sandy soil microbial communities from University of British Columbia, Vancouver, Canada - MeOH1_35cm_T4_195 | ecosystem: Engineered > Artificial ecosystem > Sand microcosm > Unclassified ...
TTTATAAAATAAAAATTAAGGATTAAAAAGGTGACAGCTAAAAAGGTTATTGAAATAGGATATCCGATAGCGCTCCACTTTACAAAATTTAAATCGTTGCTCTCAGGAAATGAATTTTTAAAAGCCTTAAAAAAATACATGTTTGGCGGGGTGCCAACAGGTGTGGCCATACCGCCTATTGTTGCCGAAAAAGCGAGTCCCAGTAACAATGCTGCTGCGAATTTTTGTGAATGTTGATGAATATAATTTTTTGTTTCATTTATTAAAGCGAATACCGCGCCGAAAAGCATCATGGTAGTGGCAGTATTGCTGATCCAGTTACTGATAATAAAAGTGGATATCATTACTCCAAGTAAAATGGTACGTGGTGTAGTGCCAACTATTGATAAAATTTTTAATGCAATGCGTTTATGAAAATCCCATTTCTCTATAGCAAAGGCTAACATAAAACCTCCGATGAATAAAAAAATAATGCTGTCAGAGTATTGCTGTGCTACGGTTTTTGTATCGCTTATGCCTAAAACCGGAAGCATTAGTACGGGTACCAGTGCTGTTATTGCCAGGCTAACGGCTTCAGAAAACCACCAGATACACATCCAGATAGCAATGCCAGCCATTAGTGTAACCTTATAATTGTTTGGATCAAGGTTTACGGTAAGGCAAAATAAAATTGCGGAAAGTGGTCCAAGAATTTGAAAAATATGTTGCCGGGTTAACTTCAAGCCTTGGGATTAAAGCGTTTAGCAAGCATTTCCCCTACTTTTTTATCGATAATCAATGTGAAATCGTTATCTGTTATTGATTCAACACCAATCCATCTAAAGGATTGTGCGCCTTCTTTTTTTTCGTAATCGAAAGCGGTTTGGCTGGTTTTAAAGTTTACTGGTATAAGAGTATCCACCAGATAGTAGATGCTTATCACCTGACTGTTTGTGTCGAAAGCCGAATGAACAAAAAAATCGGTGGTATAAAAATGCTCTTTTATTTGAATATCAATGGCAAGTTCTTCTTTAAACTCCCGGATCAGACATTCAACACTTCCTTCTCCAAACTCCAGGCCACCACCGGGGAATTTGGTTATATGATTTCCTTTTATGAATTCATCAGAAACAAGAACCTTGTTATCCATTAAAAGAATGCCGTAAATTCTTACGTTGAACCGTTTTGCCACAGAGTAAAAATATACAAATAATCCGCAAGAAAAAAGAAGCCTTTTCCTTTCCCAAAAAACACTAAAAGAGTAATAATCCTGTTTATTATTAGTTATAAGAATCTGATCATAATTACTATCTTCGCTCCCGCATGGCCAAAAACCTTGTCATAATTCCAACATATAACGAAATCGAGAATATCGAAAAAATGGTTCGCAGGGTGTTTAGTTTAACTACTCCCTTTGAATTATTGATTGTTGATGATGGTTCACCTGATGGTACCGCTGAAAAAGTGAAGGAGTTGCAGAAGGAATTTTCCGGTAAATTACATATCGAAGAACGCAAGGGGAAGTTAGGGCTTGGCACCGCTTACATTCACGGATTTAAGTGGGCCCTAACGAGGGATTATGATTACATTTTTGAAATGGATTGCGACTTTAGTCATAATCCAAACGATCTTGAGCGTTTATTGGTTGCTTGTAAAAACGGTGCCGACGTATCTGTGGGTTCACGTTATGTAAAAGGTGGAAACGTTAGTAACTGGGATATGAAAAGAATCCTGCTTTCTTATTTCGCTTCATTATATGTGAGAATTGTCCTTTGGTTTAATGTAAAAGATACTACGGCTGGATTCATTTGTTACAAACGAAAAGTTCTTGAAACAATCAATCTTGATAAAATAAAATTTATGGGTTACGCATTTCAGATTGAAATGAAATATAGTGCCTATAAAAAAGGATTTAAAATTATTGAAGTACCCATTACGTTTGTGGACAGGGTAGAAGGTGTAAGTAAAATGAGCACCAAAATATTCAAGGAAGCATTCTGGGGTGTATTGCAAATGCGCTTTACCAAACGCGATTAATTATTTTACCAGAGTTCCGTTAGCTTTTAATAATTCTGTTTCAGATTTCTTTACTTCAAATAAAGCGTTAATATATCTTATCTGTGCGTCCTCCAGGTTTTTCTGAGTTTCAATAGTTTCCAAAAGATTTGTTTTTCCTATCCTGTATCTTTCAAGCGAAACATTCAATACTTCTTTTGAATCAGTCAGATTTTGTGTTTCCAGTTCAAGGATTTTTTTATAGGTTAAATAATTTTGAAAATTAATGTAAGCGATTGCATCAACTTCCTGTTTTGTTTGCTCTGTAAAATATTTCTGATTCAATAAATTAATTTGTCTTTCTTTTATCAGTCTGTTGTTTCTGTTTCCCTGAAATAAAAGCCATCCCGCGCTGATACCAATGTTTGGCCCCATTTGCCGGTTAAGAAAAATAATTCCGGCCTGGCTTTGGAACCGTGTGAAATTATAGGCTCCGTTTAGTTGCACGAAAGGAAGATTGGCCGACTTTGCTTCCGTAATAGTTTGATTAATGATCAATTCCCTTTGCTTTGAGATAAGCAGGGAAGAATTATTTGCAGTTGTTTTCTTAAGATCTTCTAATACCGGATTATAATTACTAATAATTGAATCGGCGGTTTTAAAATCAATGTCTGCCGCCCTTATTAAAAGGTTATTCAGAGCTGCTTTCGCTGTGATAAGTTGTAACTGCAGTTGAAGGATGTTACTCTTTGCTTTGTTTTCATCTGAGCGTGTAAGCAAAAGATCAACTTTTGAATCAGATCCTATTTCCAGTTTTAAACTTGCAATTTTTTTTCTTTCAGCATATATCTCAAGATTTTGTTCCGCCGCTTTTATTAATTCATTAATCCTAACGATATCATAGTATGTGAGAATAATTTCGTAAACCGTATTCTCCATTTGCTGTTTCAGTTCGAACGCGCTTAATTGCTCGGTTTGATTCAAGCGTTTTTTAACGGCAAACATTTTCAAACCATCAAATACCACCCAGCTCACATTTAGTGATGTCCCCATATTACTGGAGTTAGCTCCTGTACGATCCTGAATAGTTCCTGTGTTAAATTCCTGGTGAGAATTAACCGTTGCCATATTTAAATTAGCGTTAAGGCTTACTTCCGGTGACATTCCTGCGTTGCCGGGATTATTCTGCGCTTTTGCTATTTCAGTATTGTTTTTTGCGATAAGGACATTATAGTTTTTTTCTAACCCAATTTTAATTGCGTTTTCAATAGTTAATGTTTCCTGTGCTAAACCTGCAAAGGAAAAAAGAAAAATGAATAGGTGGAGTTTACTTAATTTCTTCAGCATGTTTTTTATCTTTTACCATGAAGGAATAAATTGCAGGTATTACATATAACGTTAGAACCATAGATAAGAGCAAGCCGCCTATAACCACAATCCCCATTCCCATGCGGCTTTTGGCTCCCGCTCCTAATGCCAGAGCAATTGGTAATGCTCCAAGAATAGTGGCGAGGCTTGTCATTAATATAGGACGAAGACGAGCCGTTGATGCTTCTATTAATGCTTCACGCACATTCATTCCCCTTTTACGCAATTGATTGGTAAATTCAATGATAAGGATTCCATTTTTTGTTACAAGTCCAATAAGCATAATCATTCCAATCTGGCTGAAAATATTTAATGTTTGATTAAAATACCAAAGTGAGAACACCGCGCCGGCCAAAGCAGTGGGCACTGTTAGCATAATAATCAATGGTTCTGCAAAGCTTTCAAACTGCGCGGCAAGCAGTAAATAAATCAGCACTAAAGCAAGGATAAACGCAAATAAAATATTTGAAGAACTTTCAGCATAATCGCGTGATGCCCCCGTTAACGCAGTTGAAAAACTTTCGTCAAGGAGTTTCTTTGCAATCTTATTCATTTCATCAATACCATCTCCAATAGTTTTACCTGGTGCCAATCCCGCGGATATAGTAGCAGATTGATAACGATTGTAATGATATAATTGAGGTGGACTACTTTGCTCCCTTACAGTTGTAATATTATCCAACTGAATCATTTGGCCTTTGTTATTACGAACATACAAATCACTGAGGTCTCTTGGATCATCGCGATTAGCTCTGTCAACCTGCCCTATAACCTGATATTGTTTGTCGCCCTTGATATAATAACTGAAACGTTGTCCGCTTAAAGCCAGCTGAATTGTTTGTGCGATTTCTGAAATTGAAACACCTAAAATTCTGGCTTTTTCGCGATTGATCTCAACCATTAATTCAGGTTTATTGAATTTGAGATTTACATCAACTCCCTGGAATGTTGGATTTTTTCCAACTTCTTCTAAAAATTTCGGAAGTTTATCCTGAAGCTTTTTAAAGTCATTGGTTTGTAGTACAAATTGCACAGGTAAAGCTCCTCTTGGACCTCCACCGGAAGAGATGGATTGTTCCTGAATGACGAATAATTTTCCTTCCGGAAATTGATTGGTGTATTTGTTTACATAATCGGCAATTTGCTGCTGTGTCCTTTTCCTGTTTTTTGCTTCAGTAAGAGATAAACGAACAAATCCTGTATTTACAGCCCCTGAACCTGCAAAGCCGGGTGCTGTAACGGTAAGAACAACATTTTTTTCCGGAACAGAGTCTGTTATAAAATTCGCAAGTCTGTCCATTACCGCGTCGGTGGATTCAAACGTTGCTCCTTCCTGCCCTGTATAACTTAAACGCAGCCAGTTACGGTCTTCAAGCGGTGATAACTCGGATTGTAACTGCGAGCCAAAAATAAAAATCGCTGCTCCTGATACGATCAAAATAACAAATGCCCACCATCTGTTTTGAAGAAAGCCTGTAACTGAGTTTTTTAAACGAGTGTCGAGAGCCACAAAAAATGGTTCTGTCCATTCATAAAACCTGCTGCGCTTATGATGATTTTTCCTTACCAGTTTTGCATTCAACATGGGCGTTAACGTTAAGGATACAAAAGCGGAGATTAATACAGCACCCGCGAGTACCACCCCAAATTCCCGAAACAAGCGGCCAACAAATCCTTCCAGAAATATGACAGGCATAAACACTGCCGCAAGCGTTAACGAAGTAGAGATAACGGCCATGTATATTTCTTTTGTTCCTTCAATGGCTGCTTGCTGAGGTTTTAATCCGCTTTCAAGTTTTTTAAAAATGTTTTCTGTAACAACAATTCCATCATCAACAACCAAACCAGTGGCAAGAACAATTGCCAGTAATGTTAACACGTTAATGGAATAGCCCATAATATACATGATGAAAAAAGCACCGATAAGGGAAACCGGAATATCAATCAATGGACGAAAAGCGATAAGCCAGTCACGGAAGAAAAGATAAATGATAATAATCACCAGGATGACCGCGATGCCTAACGTTTCCTGAACTTCAACTATTGATTTTTTGATAAAACGTGTGTTGTCGAGCGCTATGTTTATGGTGTAATCTTTTGGCAATTCTTTTTTCAAAGCTTCGTAGCGCTTGTAAAATTCTTCCGAAATATCAATATAGTTTGCGCCTGGTTGGGGAACAATGGCTAAACCAATCATTGGTACACCAGATTCTTTTAAAATGGTTTCTTCATTTTCAGGCCCTAATTCAACCTTTGCAACATCAGCTAATTTCACAACATTATCGCCTTCCTGTTTAACGATCATGTTTTCAAAATCGTTTTCGGTGGTAAGTCGGCCTATGGTATTTACTGTGAGCTCTGTATTGTTACCTTCTATTTTTCCTGAAGGAAGATTTACGTTTTCTTTATCAAGCGCTATCTTCACATCAAGAGGAGTCATATTGTAAGCAGCCAGTTTCTTGGGTTCAAGACGAATGCGCATGGAGTACCGGCGCTGGCCCCAGATCTGAATATTACTTACACCCGGAATAGTTTGAAGGTTTTGGGCAATAACGTTTTCGGCATAGTCGCTTACTTCCAGAAGCGAACGTTTATCGCTCACCAAAGTCATGGATATGATGGCATCACTGTTTGCATCAGCTTTTGAAATAACGGGCGGAGCATCAATATCCTGAGGCAGTTGTCTCAAAGCCTGAGAAACTTTATCGCGTACATCATTGGCTGCGGATTCAAGATCGGCGCTTAGATTAAATTCAACAGTGATGATACTTGATCCCTGATTGGAGGCTGCTGAAATAGTGCGTATGCCTTCGATACCGTTAATGGCTTTCTCAAGAGGCTCTGTTATTTGTGATTGAATAACATCGGCATTTGCTCCAGTGTAATTAGTTCTTACCGTAATAACAGGCGGATCGATAGATGGAAATTCCCGCACTCCCAAAAATGAATATCCGATAACGCCAAATAACACAATGATGATGGACATTACTGCCGAAAGAACAGGTCGCTTTACACTTATAGAAGCTATATCCATTTTAGCGCGCTTGTTTAATTAGTTTTAATTTCGAATCTTTTTTTAAAGCCATTAATCCTGTTGTAAGTACAGTATCTCCTTCATTTAGTCCTTCAAGGATTTGAATTTTATCTTCTGTTCTTATTCCTGTTACTACTTTTACTTCCTGCGCGGTTCCATTTTTACTTACAAAAACTTTTTGACCTTTCAGAATTGGAATTACACATTGTGTTGGAATTAAAATTGAAGTGGATGAGTTTCCAAGGTTAACATACACCTTTACGAATGATCCGGGATAAAATGTTTCGTTTCCACTGTATAATGCCCGTCCTCGCAGTGTCTTTGTAGCTTCATCAATTTTAGGTTCAAGTGCATATATTTGCGCGGTGTATGTTTTTGAACCCGCATCGTCGTGGCTGAATTGGATGCTCAATCCTTTTTTTACCGTGTAACTGTATTTTTCAGGAATTGAAAATTCAATGAATAAAGGTTTTACCTGAACAAGAGACGCAATAGTTTGAGCAGGACTTACATAGGCGCCTTCGCTGATATTTTTCAATCCTATAATACCACTAAATGGAGCTGTAATATTTGTTTTAGCAAGTTGGGCTGAAATAAATGCTTTGTCCGCTTGTAGAGAGGCAACTTCATTTTCCTGAACATCGTATTCTTCCTGACTTATACCATTAATTGATAATAACTTTTTCAGCCTGGCTGATTTTTCTTCAGCAAGTTTTAATTGAACTTTATTCTTTTCGAGCTGGGCCTGAAGATCGGCATCGTTAATTTTAATAAGCGGACTATCTTTGCTTACCGTTTCCCCTTCTTTAAAATAGATTGTGGTTACTTTTCCTGAAACTTCCGGTTTAATTTCTATTTCGTTCAGCGCGCCAATTTTACCTGTGGTATAAACATTATTATTTACCAGGTTTTTTTCAGCAACAAAATAGTTTACAGCAATCGGGCCAGAAGGTTTACCACCTTTAGCGCCAGAACCTTTACCCTGGTCCTTTTTTGGAAAGAAAAGGAATTTTATTGTGATTAGCACAGCAATTACAAGTAATATAGTTATCCAGGTTGGAAATCTTTTCATTTTTGTTTGGTTTTTTTATAATTAAAAAACAAATTGTTTTTAGGAATATCCTGAAGTTTTTCTGTTAAACGATCTAATACATTTTTAAAGATTTCGCGCTCTTTTTCCGAAAATCCGGCAAACATTTCTTCATCCAGTGCCTCAAAGGTTTTGGTTATTTCTTTTGTTTGTTTTTCGCCCTTCTTCGAGAGCGTAAGATAATGCTGCCTTCGGTCTTCGGGATTTGTTTTCCTTTCGATTAAGCCTGCTTTGGTAAGGGAATCTAAAATTTTAACCATAGCTGTTTTATCAATATGAAGCGTGTTGCAAACTTCTTGCTGACAGCAGCACCCATTGTTGTTCTGAATGAAGTGAAGTACGGAGAAGTAACGTTCTATATCCAGTTTTTCGAGTTTCTTGGAAATAATGCCATAATACAATTTGGAAAGAATTAATGTTTGAGTTCCAATAGGAATATTATATCCGCTTTCAGACATCTATTAGTTGAATTGTAAAATAGTTTGTAAATATAACTAATTCTGAATTGAACACTCTTGTATTTTAACAAAAAAATAAAAATGTATTATAATAAATGGGGTAGAGGCGTTACCATTTTTATGGTAGGATTAGTTCTTTGTTCACTATTAACAAAGTGTTAAATTTGAACTCATATTTTATGAAACATTTTCTACCCCTTCTTTTTTCCATGTTTGTACTTACAGTTCATTCCCAGGAAAAGCATCTCAATAACTTAAAAAAACTTACTAACGGTGGCGATAATGCAGAAGCGTATTTTTCTCCGAACGGAAAATTTGTAGCTTTCCAAAGCAACTATAAAAAGTGGGGCGTGCAGTGTGATCAGATTTTTAAGCTTGATATTGCAGCTGCTTCAAAGGATTCAACCTATAGGCCAAAAATGATAAGTACCGGAAAAGGCCGCACAACTTGTAGTTACGTTATGCCTAACGGAAAAGATGTACTTTATGCAAGTACTCATTTAGGCGGAGACAGCTGCCCTGTTGCCCCGGAAATAAAAGGGAAATATTTATGGGCAGTTTATAACACTTACGACATTTTTGTTGCGAATGAAAAAGGAAAAATAATCAAGCAGCTAACAAATACAAAGGGCTACGACGCCGAGGCAACAATTTCTCCTAAAGGCGATAAAATTGTTTTTACAAGCGACAGGAGCGGTGACCTTGAATTGTGGACAATGGATATTGACGGTAAAAATCAGAAACAAATTACCAGTGGCCTGGGATATGATGGCGGCGCTTTTTTTTCGCCTGATGGAAAAAAAATTGTATTTCGCGCTTCGCGCCCCACTGGTGAAGAGGAAGTGAAAGAATATAAAGAGTTACTGACTAAGGGCCTGGTGGCTCCCACAAACATGGAAATATATACCTGTAATGTTGATGGAAGTGATTTGAAACAAATAACGCATTTGGGTAAGGCCAACTGGGCACCATTCTTTCATCCTTCAGGAAAAAAAATAATTTTTTCAAGCAATCATCACAGCAAACGAGGATATGATTTTCAATTGTATTTGATTAATGATGACGGAACGGGTTTGGAACAAATTACCAGTGAAAGTATTTTTAATGCTTTTCCAATGTTTTCGCCTGATGGTAAGAAATTGATCTTTTCTTCAAATAGGGATAATCATGGAACGCGCGACACCAATCTTTTTATTGCTGATTGGGTAGATTAGTAATTTAATGTGAACCAATTTTTTGCAGTAATCGCGAAATTAGTTTTTCCCATACAAAATTATTTTTAATTGTATCGAGCGCGTTTTGTTTCTTTTCGTTAATTGCCGCAGGATTTAATAACGCAACCATTTCAAGCATTCTTTTTATTTCTTGTGGTTCTGATTTATGTAATAACCAGCCGGTTTTTCCATTGATAAGAACATTTGTTGCACCAACATCTGTTGCAATTACTGATAAGCCCTGGGCCATTGCTTCAAGAATTACGTTAGGCATTCCTTCACTCCAACTCGGGCACACAAGCACATCGCAATTTTTTATTAAAGCTGTTAATTGCTGTTTATCCCTGATTTCTCCGTGGTAAATAATATTCTTCAGATTTAAACGTTTTTCTTCAGGAATTGGACCGATAAAATGAAATTCAAAGTTTAAATCAGAAATAGATTTTAATGCCTTATTTAGTTCTTCAACTCCTTTTCGCCTTTCGTACCTTCCAAGAAATATAAATTTTACAGGGATAGTGGTTTGTTTAATTTGTTCCGTCAGGAAGGATGCTTCAACTCCGGAAGGCAATTCAACTATTTTTTTTATAGGGACACCAATAGATTTAATAATATCTGTAATTTTTCCACCGTATGAGAATACTATATCTGCATTTTGTGATATGAATTTCACTGGTTTACGAAACAAGAAAATATGCTGGAGTTTGGTTTTAAAATCGGGCGCGCGCTGAAACATTTCGTACCCATGAAACTTAACACCTATATCAGCACATTTAATTTTGCCTGATTTTTTTTGTTCAATAAGATACCATCCGGTAAACCCTTTCGTATAGATAAAATCGAAATTAGGTAGCTGATCTTTTATGGCATTGAAAATTAGCTGTGAATGTTTGTAGGAATTTCTGATATAATGTCCGGGGAGGGCAATACTTTTTGGAAAATCTACAACAACAGGAGTAATGAATTTTTTTTCTTCTTCTGAAAAAAACTCAAGCTTGTTTATATCGTAATTGCTTTGATTAAAATGTACCAGATGTACATGAACTTTATTCCTGGCAAGATACTTACAAAGGTAGAAGGAATGTTTTTGCATTCCACCGAGCACATAAGGCCAGATTCCGTCTGTAATTAAAGCAACACGCAATGTTATTTGTGAATATACATTACTTCTTTTACAGCTTTAACAACACGGCTAACATTAGGCAGGCTGGCGTCGATAAGTGTTGGCGCATAAGGCAATGGGGTATCTGCAGTTGTAATTGCTTTAACGGGAGCATCAAGATAATCAAATGCGTCCTTTTGCACGCTGTATGCAATTTCGCGACTGATGCTGGCGAGAGGCCAGGCTTCCTCAACAACTACAAGTCTGTTTGTTTTTTTAACGGATTCAATTACAGTTTTGTAATCAATAGGGCGAACTGTCCTTAAGTCAATTACTTCAGCGTTGATTCCTTCATTTTCAAGTTCTTTCGCGGCTGCCAGAGCCACCTTGCAAATTTTTCCAAAAGAAACAATGGTTACGTCAGATCCTTGCTTTTTTATATCGGCTACTCCTAAAGGAATGGTGTATTCTTCTTCAGGAACTTCTCCTTTGTCTCCATACATTTGCTCGCTCTCCATAAAAATAACCGGGTCGTTATCACGAATAGCGCTTTTTAAAAGTCCTTTCGCATCGTATGGATTTCCGGGAACTACAACTTTAAGTCCTGGGCAATTGGCATACCAGTTCTCAAACGCCTGAGAGTGCTGAGAACTAAGCATTCCTGCGCTAGCAGTTGGTCCACGAAAAACAATAGGAACGTTATATTGTCCGCCACTCATGCTATACATTTTAGCGGCGCTGTTGATTATCTGGTCAATAGCAACAAGGCTGAAATTAAAGGTCATGAATTCTATAATAGGTCTTAAGCCATTCACTGCAGCGCCCACGCCGATTCCTGCAAAACCTAATTCAGCAATAGGAGTATCAATAACTCTTTTAGGACCAAATTCGGCAAGCATACCTTTGCTTACCTTATAGGCGCCATTATATTCCGCAACTTCTTCGCCCATTAAAAAAATGGTTTCATCGCGACGCATTTCTTCGCTCATGGCTTCGCGCAAAGCTTCTCTGAATTCAATACTTCTCATAAGATAGATACAATAGCGTCAAAAATAAGAATAAAAACTGAACAAAAAATTGTGAATATAAAGAAAATATGACTAAATTTGTCATGACATAAAATGTTACATACGTCGCTTAAAAATTTACGATTAAAAAATAAACTTAAGATTAATGAAGTTGCTTCACATCTTACAGTAGATTCTTCTCTTGTAAGCCGTTTTGAGGCAGGAAACCGGAAGCCAACAAAAGAACAGATTTTGAAGTATGAAACTCTTTTTAAAATCGCTAATAATGATTTATTAAAGGAGTGGATGGCAGAAAGTATTATTGGCGAAATAAAGGAATACACTTTTGCTGATGATGTTTTAAAGTTGGTAGAAGAGGCTATGGCCGGTTATCGTAAGCTCCTGGAAAAAAAACAAAAACAAACGCTTCCGTTGAAGCTAATGAATGTATTAAACAAAATAGATGAATTAAAACAACAAATCGGTAGTTTAAAACCACTGAGTGCTTTACAATTAAAAAAACTGAATGAGTATTTTTTTACTGAGTATACTTATGAAAGTAATAAAATAGAAGGTAATACACTCACTTTGCAGGAAACAGCAATGGTTATAAAAGAAGGCTTAACTATCGGTGGAAAGAGTATGCGAGAACATCTGGAAGCAATTAATCATAATGAGGCCGTAGAATTTATTAATGAAATAGCTTACAGAAATGAAACAATAAATGAGCGTACTATTAAAGATCTGCATTTTTTGGTTTTAAAAAGCATCGAAGTAAAACATGCAGGCAAATACCGTGATGTTGAAGTAAGAATATCAGGGAGTAAACACGAGCCTCCGGTGTTTTTTGAGGTTCCTTTTAAGATGCAGGAGATGATAGATTACTATAATATTCATAAACACAATCTTCATCCGGTTGTAATGGCTGCTGATTTGCATCAGATACTTGTGGGCATCCATCCATTTGTAGATGGCAACGGACGAACTTCGCGCCTGCTCATGAATCTTATCCTTTTGCAGGAGGGTTATTACATTGCTAATATTAAAGGCAGTCCTGCCAGCAGAATGGCTTATTACAAAGCTCTTGAGAAGGCACACGTGGACGGAGAACTCAACGATTTTCGTTTACTTGTTGCAAACGCCGTAAAAGATTCTCTCGTTGATTTTTATAAACTCATCAAATAGCCCCTTTAAAGGGGTTATTTTTTTCCTGCAACGCACTCAAGCAAATCGTCCTGCTGTAAGTATTTATTGGCCATATCACGGATTTGTTGAGGAGTAACGGTTTTTACTGCGTTGAAATAATTGTCAAAATAAGAATAGTCTAATCCAAATTCCCAGACTGCTTTAAATTTATCTGCAAGTGCAAATGGTCCGTCAACACTTCTAAGAATTTGTCCGAGTATATAATTTCTTACAGTTTCAAGTTCATGGTAGTCAACCAGCTCTTCCCTTAAAGTTTTGATTTCCTTGTACGTTTCGTCAAGAGCCTGACTTGTTACATCTGCGCCAACTTCTGTAGAAATAAAAAAGTACCCGGTATGAACAAGTGACATAACTCCGCTGCCGATACCGTATGTATATCCTTTATCTTCGCGGATATTTGCCATTAAACGCGAACCAAAGTAACCACCAAGTATGGTATTCAATACCTGGAAATGATAATAATCGGGATTTGTTTTATTGAACAGAATTCTTCCGATACGAATTGCACTTTGAAGGGCATCGTCTTTTTCAAAAAAATGAACTTGTTGCGTTGTTGTTTGTAAAGGGAGTGCAGGATTTGAAACAGAGTGAGGTTGTTTTCCCCATTGTTTTTCACCAAAAAAGCGATTCAGAGTTTCGGTTAAATTTTTAGGAAGAAAACCTGATGCTAAAATTGTGCAATTGCCCGACTGGTAATATTTTTCGTAAAAGCTTTTTATCTCCTGAACATTCACGCGTTCAAAGTCCTGCTCTTTAACATCAATTCCGTAAGGGTGATTGGCGCCAAATAACAGTTCGGAAAATTTTCGTCTGGCTAAAACACTTACTTTTTGCGAATTGATCTGATGTTTTTGTTTTTTATTACTGATTTGAATTTTAAATTCTTCTTCAGCAAATGTGGGATCCTTGATAATTTCTTCTACAAACTTGAGAGTATCTTCCAGATACTTATTTAATGAATATAAAGTTATACACGCGTAATCCTGTCCAACGCCTAACTCTATAAAAGATCCGTAAAAATCGATGCCTTCGCTTAAATCATTGGCTGAATAGGATTTGGTTCCTGTTTCAAGTAAGGAGTTAGTAGTTGAAGCAACCAGAGTTGCAGGCTGATGATACATTCCAGCTTTGAATATAAATTCAAGTCTTGTTATTTCCTGGCTTCCGGCATTAACGGTAAACAGGTCAATCCCATTATTAAGCTTTTGGGGTTTAGCTTTTAATATATCTATTTTACTTAAAGTTTTAAAAGCCGGAGCCTTTGATCTGTCTATTATCATTATAAAAGCACTTTAGTGGTTAATTTATCGCTCATTTTGTAATACTCTTCTGGTATAACAAAGTTTATTCCTTTTGCATTCAGTTCAAATATAGTGAGGTCATTCAGCGAAAACTCAACATCTTTTTTATCAATATTCCAAAGGTAAACAACTATGCTACTAAATTTTTCGGGTAACGGGCCGCTGGTTAATTTAAACCGTTTGGTAATTCCGTTTAAATCATCTGCTATCCAATTTAAAGGTATTCGTTTGTAATAAGTATTATTGTTGTTTTCATCCACAACCTGAAAAACAACAAAAGCTTTAAAAGGCGCGGGTACATTTTTAAAAGTTAACTCAAGGTCGGCCTCAATGCAATTGCGTGTTGCCAAAGAGGTATCGCTGAATCTTAAAAACTCTGTGAACTCATTGTTTGTTTTGTGATTTTGCGAACCTGCAGAAAGATTATTTAAAGCGGTTCTCTTTATTTTTTCTTTCCGTTTTAGCAGGACACGGTCCCAACGGTTATCATAAGCAACTTCATCGTAAAAAAAACTATAATATGGTTTTTCATATTTAAGAGCGTAATAGTAATCACAATTCATGTGCATTTGTTTAGGTTCGTCCATTGGATTGAGAAGAGAGGCCCCCCTGTAATTAGCAAACGTATAATTCATTTCTCTGTTTGTGTGCCCCCCCACGGTAAATAAGTGTGGATTTTTTGCGTATTCCGATTCCAGATAAGCGTATATTTCTTTTGGCATTACATGATAAAAATAATGCATAAAACTATTCAGGTTAAAAGCAATGAAAAAGTAAATGATGCTGTAAGCAGAAAAAACTCCCGCAAATAATTTCGAAAAAAAATCAGGAACATAATCCATAAAGAAACTAATGGCCAGTCCAAAAAACACATAAAAGAATAAGCCGGTTCTGTCTTCCGGATAGTTCACATGAAGTAATTTTTTTTGTAGATAAAATGATACAATAAACACGCACAGAAGAATAATGTAAAAGAAACGCGGTTCAAATATTTTATCAAAAGAAAATTTTGGTTGGAAAAAATAGTAAAGGCTTAATAAAACACAAATTGAGAATAACAGAACCGTAGTAATTTGAATCCAGAGATAATTTGTGCCATAAATAAACAGCATGAGCGATTTAAAAGAAACTTCCCAGTAATTTTCACCAACCCCACTATCCAAAATACCTTTTTCTTTATAGAAGAAAGAAAATTTAAGCCAGAAAAGTAGTAATCCGGTATTTACAAAAAGAAGAACAAGATTTTTATATTGAAGAAACAGGTTTTGCCTTATTTGAAAAAAAGCAATAAAAAACAACAATATAGTAAGCAACACCACTAATATAAGATTAGCAGCAAGTGCAAGTTGACAGAATACAGAAAATAAAATAAGGTATTTAAATTGTTTGGTGCTAAAATAGTCCTGCACATAGGCAAGTCCTGCTACCATAAAAGCCATTGATAGACCGTAGCCCCGGCACAACTCGAAAATATCAAGAAAATTAAATGTACCGATAAAAAAAACTGTAAGTGTGATTTTAGCAGAGGCTTTATTCATGTATTTAGTAAACCTGAACACGCCAACGCAAAGAATAATAAAAGCCAGAATATTCGGGATTCGAAGCACGAATCGGTGAGATCCTGCCAAGTGATAACATATGTTTGCAAGTGCGCTGTTAAGAACATGATTATTAGTGTAAAGAAACGCTTTGTATGGAATGTAGTTATCCGACTGAATATAAAAAAAGAAGGTTGCCGCTTCGTCATGAGCAAACGGAATAAAGAACGCGCGAAGAACGACTACTATAAAAATGATAGTACAAGCGATAACAAACGCGATATTGAATTTACTCCTGAAAAAATCCTTCATATTTATTCAAGGATATAATTATGGTGCTGATTGAATTTTTCGAGGGTGCGGATTCCGGAAGAACTGATATGCTCAAATTCCTTATCACAGAAAATATTAATAATCTTTATGCCAGGCATTAATTCCTGTATATAACGGTATTGGTTTTGTTCGTATTGAAAATCCGTCGAATTTCGCAAGCCCCTAACTACTACCACATCATGCTTAAGTGAGGTAATAAAATCGGTAAGCAATCCATGATATTCTTCAAGCTGATGGTATTGAATAATTTTTGGTATAGGCCATGAGCGTTGCGTTTTATCCGGATTTTTCCCGAAGGCAATAATCACTTTATCAAAAATACGTTCAGCTTTTTTGAGCACATTATAATGTCCTTTATGAAAAGGGTTAAAGCTTCCGCAAAAAACTCCTATCAAAGGTTTTCTGCTTTTCACATATTCAATCAGATGATCAAGTTTTCCGTTCCTATTTAGTTTTTCGAGTATTTCTACGCGTTTCTCTTTATAAAGAGTATAATCCACAAACTGATATTCGCGGAATATCTGGTGTTCAAATTCAATTAACTTGTTAAATGGCTGATTAAGAATATTAAGGTCTGCATCAATGAGTAGTTGCGATTTATCTGTAGAAGCTTTATGGGTTTTAGTGTCGAGGATAAGTTGACGGATATTGCTTTTTTGTTCTTTTGTCAGGCTGCTGTCTTTTGAGTGCTCAAGAAAAAGGTTTGCCGAACGCTCCTCATTGTCTGTGGCTTTTGGATCGTAAACAGCGTCGTGATAAACAGCGGCTAAGAATAATTCGTCGTCTTTAACCGCTTCATTTAAATATGCAATTACTTCTGCCAAATGCTGAGTGGTGTGATAAAAACGTTGAGGCTCGTTATATTTCTCAATAACTTTTTCTGAAAATTTCAGTTGCTCAAGCCGGTTCTTTATGTATGTAATATCGCTCATTTGGTCTTCATGAGGTAATAAAGTGTGCTGCAATTATTTTCATTTAAAATCAGGTTGGCCTGGGTTTTTATTTTTTCATGTGTTACTTCTGAGTATCTGACAATTTCCTGATTGATCAGATCAGCGTCGCCCAAAAGTTCTGATATGGCAAGGTTAGTAGCTTTGGTTAAAACGTCTGTTTCACTAAAAGTTAATGTTGATTCAATTTTGTTTTTGCACTTCTGCAATTCTTTTTCGTCAACCGCTTCGGTTTTAATCTTTTCAAGTTCTGCATTAATTGCTTTTTCAGCGTCCTCCATTTTAACACCATCAGATAGTTTTCCGCTGATAACAAACAGGCCTTTATCCAGATCTCCCATAACGTAAGCATTGATCTCAGTAAACAGTTGTTTATCCTTAATCAGAGATTTAAACAAACGCGAAGAATTTCCACGACTCAGTATGTCTGAAATAATATCTATAGTATGATATTCCTTATCACGTCTTGCACACATTTTATAAACCTTGTAAATGGCATTTGCAGGCACATCCCGCTCAACGGTAAGCTTTCTCGGAGATGTTTGTAAAGGCTCAACCGGTAAATCCCTTTTAGGTTTGGTTGCCGCGGCAATAGGTTCAAACCATTTTTCGCAAAGTTGTTTCACGTGTTCAGTTTCAATATTTCCTGCAACCACCATAATAGCGTTTGAAGGATTATAATGTTTCCTGAAAAAAGATTTAACATCATCCATCGTTGCGTTTTCGATGTGCGAAATTTCCTTACCAATGGTAGCCCATTTATAGGGGTGGGTAGAATAGGCCAGAGGTCTTAATAATAACCATACATCGCCGTATGGTTGATTCAGATATCGCTGCTTAAATTCTTCAATAACAACATTGCGCTGAACTTCCAGGCTTTTATCAGTAAATGCAAGGCTTAGCATCCTGTCACTTTCAAGCCAGAAAGCAGTTTCCAGGTTTTCAACGGGTACAGTGCAATAATAATTGGTTATATCATTGGTAGTAAAAGCGTTATTTTCTCCGCCTACCATTTGAAGGGGTTCATCGTAATTTGGAATATTGATGCTTCCTCCAAACATAAGGTGTTCAAACAAATGCGCGAAGCCTGTTTTATTTTCGTCTTCGTCTCTCGCGCCAACATCGTATAAGATGTTTACACAAGCCATTGGTGTACTTGTGTCTTTATGAACTATAACGGTGAGATTATTTTTTAATTTGAATTTTTCGAATTTGATCATAAGGAATTTAGCTAACCTTAAAATTAAAGATTAAAAACCAGTTGAGAACAGGAAACGGTAAAAAAATCAAAAGCTGATCTTGCTTAAAGTAGAAATAGTTAGTTTGAATTCAGTGTAAATTTCTTCAACAATCAGGGCTGCAGGTTTAATACCTGTAATGGCACTGCTTACCTGACCAATCTCCAGTTCTCCCTCTTCAAGATCACCTTCAAACATTCCTTTTTTAGCTCTGGCCCGGCCCAGTATTTCTTTTAATTCTTCAACAGAAGCCCCATGTTTTTCTGCTTCATTTACCTGGTTAAAAAATTTGTTTTTTATAAGTCTAACAGGCGTTAATTGTTTTAATGTTAATTGTGTATCACCTTCTTTCGCTTCAAGAATTGCATTCTTAAAATTAGGATGAGCACTGCTTTCAGGGGTGGCCACAAAACGACTACCAATTTGTACTCCATCAGCTCCCAGGGCAAAGGCGGCTGCCATTTGGGCGCCCCAGCCAATGCCTCCGGCTGCAATTAACGGTAAAGTTATTGCTTTTTTAACCTGCGGAATTAAAACCATTGTAGTTGTTTCTTCACGGCCGTTGTGTCCACCTGCCTCAAAGCCTTCTGCCACTATGGCGTCTACGCCTGCTTCCTGGCATTTAATGGCAAATTTCACTCCGCTTACCACATGAACTACTGTAATACCATGCTTTTTAAGATGCGATGTCCAGGTTTTGGGATTTCCAGCGCTGGTAAAAACTATTTTAACACCTTCTTCAATTATAATATTGATGTGTTTTTCTATATCCGGATAGAGAAGCGGCACATTTACTCCAAATGGCTTACTGGTAGCGGTTTTACATTTTTGAATATGTTCCCGTAAAACATCGGGGTACATGCTTCCTGAACCAATTAATCCCAATCCCCCTGCATTACTTACCGCGCTGGCAAGTTCCCAGCCGCTGCACCAGATCATTCCGGCCTGAATAATGGGTTTTTCTATATTAAAAAGCTGACAAATCCGGTTGTTTTTCATAGAAGTAAGCAATGTATAAAGCCTGAAAATTAATTATTTATTCCTAAAGCAGGTTGAAATATTATTTTTAATAAATTTTGCCCAAAAAACTTAAAATTGTATATTTGGATTTACTTTTTAAAAGAGCTATGAGGAAAATATTTACCCTGTTATTGTTTTTTGCTATTACCCTTGGCGTTAAGTCCCAATGGCTATGGGATTATGGTGGAAGAGTGGGTGCCAGCAATTACCTTGGGGATATAGGCGGAAAAGAGCAAACGCGCCGGGATTTTGTAGCTGATATGAAACTTGCTAAAACCCGTTGGGATGGTGGTGTTTTTGTTAGATATAAATACAGGCCTAAATTATCTTTAAAAGCAGCGTTTGACTATATCCGCATTGAGGGGGATGATAAATTATCATCGAACCCTGGCAGGATGTACCGCAATTTCAACTTTAGGAACGACATGTTTGATCTTGCTGTAACCGGTGAGTTTTTCTTCTTTGAAGATCCTGATTTGGGCAATACGTACCGCTACAGAAATAGCTTCAGGGCATATGTGTTTGGTGGTGTTGGAGGATTTTATACTAATCCAAAATCGTTTTACAAAGGCGAGTGGGTTAAGCTTAGGCAGTATGCTAACGAGGGTTATAATTACAAAAGTGTTGTTTTGAACATTCCAATGGGAGTGGGCTTTTATTTTACTTTTGACAAAAAGCACCGTATTGGTTTTGAAATGAATTATCGCAAAACCTTTACAGACTATGTTGATGATATTAGCGGTAATTATCCGGATGCACCTCCTTCTGATGCATATTCTCAGGGACTAGTACTGCGCACTCTAGAGCTTGACCAGCAAATGGCAAGTGATAATGTTGGAGCTTATAAATCGCACACGTGGGGAATGAAACGTGGTGATCAAACCCATAAGGATGCATATATGACTGTTAGTTTAAGCTATAGTTATGTTATTCGTGGAAAGAGTAGTTTCTACAGGGCCCGCAATAACGGTTTCTTCCAAAGGAAAGGAAAACGCAAAATGCGTAAGATCCGCGCAAAATTCTAAAGCATTATAAAAGAATCCCACATTTGGGATTTTTTTTATTTTTATACCTTCCTAAACTCATTATCTTTGTACGCTTATAGGAATTGTTTCTATGAAAAAATTAATTATCCCCGTTTTAGCTTTATTAATTGTATCCTGCGACGGAAAAAAGGAAGGAGATACTATTGATAGTAATCTTGTAGCAAATTCAGCCAGTGCAAACGGTAAAATTAATTCTGATTTACCTGAAATTAAATTTGAGGAAGAAGAATATGATTTTGGTAAGATTACCCAGGGAGAAAAAGTAAGTCATTCGTTCCGGTTTAAAAATATCGGGGATAGGAATCTGATTATTAGCGGTGCCAGTGGTAGTTGCGGTTGTACGGTTCCTGAATGGCCGAAAGAACCTGTTAAACCAGGTGCCGAGGGAAGATTAAATGTAGTGTTTAACAGCGAAGGTAAAAGCGGATACCAGGAGAAAACTGTAACTGTTATAACAAATTGCGAACCTGCTACAAGAATAGTAAGAATAAAAACAGAAATAATAGTACCTGAAACTGCAAAGTAAGAATACTAAGTATTAATTAATAACGTATAACAAAAAACAATGATCGAACAATTTATTTTAATGGGCCCGCCACAACAAGGGCAAAATTCCTTAATGTCGTTTTTGCCTCTGGTGGCAATAGTAGTAGTATTTTATTTTTTCATGATTCGCCCTCAAATGAAGAAGGCAAAGGAACAGAAAAAATATATTGAATCGCTTAAAAAAGGCGATAAAATTCTTACTATTGGCGGAATTTATGGTAAAATTGTTGAAGTAAGAGAAGATGGTTCTTTGATTATGGAAGTTGAAGACGGTACGAAAATGAGAATTTCTAAAAACGCAGTTTCTAACGACGCGTCAGCTACTATTAACCAGAATTAATAAACTGAAGTTTGAGCCAATCAAACCTCATAGAAACTAAAAAAAGAAAGCCGGGTAAAACCACGGCTTTTTTTATTTGTCTTTTTGTTGCGGCTTTTTTATGGCTGGTTCGTTCGCTTAATACTATTTACACTTATAATCTTAAAATTCCGGTTTCTTTTAAAAATGTTCCGCAAAACAAAAAAACCTTGCATAGCCTGCCGGAATATTTAAATGTTGATATTAAAGCAAGTGGCCTAAAATTATTTTTCATTCTTGCAAACCGGCCGTTAAAAGCAATCGATATAGATTTTAATAATCTTAAGACCTCAAACAAACAACAGAATTATATTTTATCTCCATCTACGGTAAATTTCAAAAACAGCCTAAGGCTAGACGCAGTTATTAAGCAAATTAGCCCTGATACAATTTATTTTATTGAAAAAAGCGGGTTTCAGAAAAATGTTCCGGTAAAAGTGCCTCTCGAAATAAAATGCCTTCCAGGTTATGGTTATAAAACACCGGAGGTATATCCAACTTTTGTGACTCTTGTTGGAGATACATCGCAACTAAAAGGCATTGATACAATTTACACTCAACCTTTATATCTGAATAACCTTTCGGAAAACGTTGATAAAAAAATATCACTTATTAAGCCTGCCGAGAGGATTTACACAGGAATAAATGAGATAAATGTGAAAGTTACTGTAGACAGATTGATTGAACAGTTTGTGGAATTGCCTGTCAGTTATTTAAATGTTGATCCTGACGTGAAGAGCATCAATATTTTTCCATCAAAGGTTAAGGTTAAGTATACCGTCCTTCAAAACAATTTTAATAATTCAGATACAGCTTTGTTTAAAGCAACAATTAATCCTTCGCGAATAAATAAAACAACTAATAAAGCTCCTGTCACTTTAACAACTGTTCCGGGTAATATTAATATTCTTGGCATAGTACCTCCTGACGTAGAAATACTTATTATAAAAAAATGATTGTAGGCTTAACAGGTGGTATTGGAAGTGGAAAAAGCATTGTGGCTAAGGTATTTGAGATGCTTGGATGCGCTTTGTTTAACAGCGATGAAGCGGCAAAGAAAGTTTATAATGAACCGGAAGTGAGGCAGAAGGTAATTAATTTACTGGGAGAAGAAAGCTATTCAGGTATACAATTAAATAAACAGCACATCGGATCTATAATATTCAATAATCCGGATTTATTAATGTCTTTAAATTCAATAATCCATCCCGCGGTTGGCGTAAAGTTTAAAAAATTTGTTGCCGACAATCCAGGTAAAATAATAATTAAAGAAACGGCCCTTCTTTTTGAAGCTAAAATTGAAAAACAGGTTGATAAAATAATTCTTGTTACTGCAAATGAGGAACTCAGAATAAACAGAGTAATGCAGCGTGACTCATTATCAAGAGAACAGGTGATAAGCAGGATGAAAAGTCAATTACCCGAACAGGAAAAAATTAAACGTGCTGATTTTATTATTTACAACAACGAAGATCGTTTTATAATTACTCAGGTCATCGATATTTTCGGGCAGTTAAAAAACAATGCTTAAAAAAGATTTTATAATAAGACAATTTGAAGAGTTTGGTAAAGTTTTAGCTTTGATTCTTGGATTTAAGTTGCAAAATGACTGGGAAAAGTTTGAAAAAGAAATTGCCAATGCGGCGCAAAAGTTTACCCCTTATGAAATTAATGACGTTGAGCAGATGAGCATTGAAACCTTTAATGAAAGGGTTATTCAAAATGAAAAACTTAATCCTGAACAGATAAAGATACTGGCAGATCTCCTTTTTGAAAAAATGAATTATTTTTTGTCTCTTGGAAATGACAATAAATTCAGCGATTTAAAAAATAAATGTATCCTGCTTTATAAAAAGTATACAGAAGAACTCACTCAAAATGAATTCAATCTCGATACGCATTTTAAATTAGATTATTTAAACAAGATCTGAAATAAAATTCCTGAATCACTTGTTTGATATCAGCGGATATTCAGCCATTTTAGAAATTCCTCTTTTTTATTTTTGGATAAAGGAATTTGGTGATTATCCTTTGTAATTATGGTACCGCCGTTATCTCTTGTAAATCGAATTACCTTTTTAAGGTTTATTATATGTGATTGGTGCACCCTCATAAAGTTACTATCGCCGGTACACAAAATATTTTCATAATCGCCAATTGTTTTGGCAATTACTATTACCTGGCCTTCAACAGTAAAAACCCGTGTATAGTTAGAATCTGATTCAAGGCGAATGATATCTTCCTTATTCAGATATTCAACCTTATCTTTTGTGTGAAACGGAATTTTTTGCTGATTAAGCGCATTCAGTTCATTAAACATTTTGCCGAAGTCGGGAAGCGCCTTGTGTTCAGAAATTCTTTCACGCGCTTTTTCAATTGCTTTTTCAAGGTCTTCAATATCCACTGGTTTCAGAAGATAATCCACCGCATTATTTCGGATAGCTTTTAGTGCGTATTCCTGGTGCGCGGTAGTAAAAATTAAACTGAATTCTTTATGGGTTAATCGCTCAAGCACCTGAAAACCATTAAGGTGTGGCATGTTAATGTCAAGAAATACAATTTCAGGCAAATAGTTTTCTATCAGTTCTATACCTTTAACTGCTTCTGTTGTTTCGGCAACAATCCGTACTTCGTTAACATACTTTTCAATTAAAAGTCGGAGACTGTTAATCCCCTTTTGTTCATCATCAATAATTATTGCTCGTAATGTTTTCATTTTCTTTTAATATTGGGATTATTATTGTTACCAGAGTGCCGGCACTTTGTCCCTGCTTATTGATTTTATCGGTTATTTCAAACCCGCATTTAATTTTTTTTGTCTTTTGCAAAAGCTGCATTCTCTGTCTGATCAACTCAATGGCCAGAGAACGTTTATTAATATTGAGGTTATCATCGTTCCTGAATTTACGGCCAACTCCATTATCTTCTACGGTGCACATTAAGCTATCCTCGTTATAATAAATAAAGGAAACATCCAGTTTTTTATTGTCTTTCTTATGTAGTAAGCCATGCCAAATTGCATTCTCAATAAATGGTTGTATAAGCATATGAGGGATTTTGATGTTTTTAGCGCGTAGTTTTTTATCAATAAAGAAATCGTAAACAAAAGAGTCTTCAAATCGCAGTGATTCAATTTCAACATACCTTTTTAAAATGTCAATTTCTTCTTCTATTGTAATACTATCATAGGTGTTGCTCTCCAATAGTTTCCGGACAAGTTTTGAAAATTTTGAAAGATAACGATAAGCATTATCATTTTCATTGGCTAAAATAAACTGCTGAATTGAATTGAGCGAATTAAAAATAAAATGTGGATTCATCTGGGCTTTCGCCACCCTTGATTCCAGCTCATACATGCTGATCTGCAGGGAGTTTTTCTCCCGTTCTTTTTTCAGGATGTTCAAGTAACGATTCCAAAGAATTAACCCAATAAGCGCTGAAAATATTAAGGCTAACAAAAGGATAAACCACAATTTCTGCCAAAAAGGTTTTTCAATTGTGAAAGCAACGCTGTTTTTTGTTCTTATCCACTCTCCGTTATTGTTCTTTGCTTCAACAATAAATTCATATTCACCCGGGGAAGGATTGGGTAAAGTTATTGAAGTTTCATTCGTATAATTCCATTCGGCTGCATTGCGGTTTAATTTATATCTGTATAAAATTACCTTGTTACAATCGTAAAAAAGAGCTTCATAATCGATTTTGATTTTATAGGTTCCATGTTTTAGATTATTAAAAGTGTTTACAGGAAACAATTTGTTGTTTATGGTTAAGGAAGAAATTCTGAAAATTGAATTAACGTTTTTTTGAACGGAGGGAAATGCATAAACTTTTTCGGCAGAAAAAAAGTAAGCCGTATTTTTGAGTGTAACAATACGACTTATCGAAGCGGCTTCAATAAATCCGCGTAGTGGATAATTCTTGATCTGATAATTCTTGCTGTTGTAGATTGTTATTTTACTGATTCCTTTATTAGTACTTACCCAAATAGCTTTGTCTGTAACGGTTATGGCTTTGCAAATATTACTGATTAAACCTTTCGTCTCATTAATAGTATCAAAAATATTTTCACGTTTAATAATAAGTCCTTCTGAATTGGTAGCAATAAATAATACTCCGTTTTTAGATTGTATGTCCTGGATTCTGCAGTTTAGCAAGCGATTATTTCCTGTTATTTTTTTCTGATGATTAAGCAGGTACAAACCTCTTAAACCTCCGGCATAAATTTTATTATTAACCGAATCATATTCAAGGACTGTAAGCCTGTCATCACTTAAAAAAGTATTTACGGCTTCATAATTTTTTACGTTATCACAAATTTTTATTTCGTTCAAATGAAGGCACAATAGGCTATCTTTAAATTTTACTATTTGTTTCGGTGGTCTCGAAACTCCCTTAATTAAAAAAGAAGGTTCAGTTTTTTTTGTTACCGGGTTAATAATCAAACTGCCTAAAGAACCGCATACCAGTAATTCATGAGGTGAAAGCAGGTGTATTATATTAATATATCCAATTTGTTTGTTTTTATCGGTAAAAAGCAACTTTGTGCTTGTTTTTAAATCGCTATGAATATGATATGAAGTGATTTTTCCGGTGTTAAATCCGAGAATAAAAGTTGAATCGTTTTGAGGTATAAAAAAGGAAATTTGTTCTCCGGGGCTGTCTGTGGTTTTTGAAAAGGTTGTTTTGTGTGGTGGCATGTAAAATACTCCTTCCTCAAGAGTTGAAAACCATTCTCCTCCCTGGAGGTCTTTTATTGCGGCGGTAAACGTTAGTTTGTCACTTAAGTTCTGATAATTATTTTCTTGCTGTGCAGCGTACGACGAAATACCACCCTGTCGTTTACCTATTAAAATGAGGCTGTCTACAGGCATTATGCTGATAACTGTTGAAGAAAGATGTTTGTATTCACTACTGAAGTCTTTAAGTGATATCCGACGTAGAATTGAATTGGTACCTAAGTACAGATGATTTTTATGAAGAAGAATAGTTGTAAAAAGCGAAATTGCTTTTACATCCATGCTGTCTTTAAAGATAATCCGGTGCGAATTGTCATATATTTTGATGGCGTAAGGTATAACCGGATCACCTCTTACGTCTGAATAAACAATATCCTCACCAATGAGTACAATGTCAATTCCCCTCAGGTTTTCCTTATCAACCCATATTTCAGTAACGTTATTTTCATTGTACGGCGGTTCAATTTTTAAAAAGGAAATATTTTCGCGATTTCTTTTGCCAAGAAAAAGATTGCCTTCTTTGTCGAAAGCAAATGAACTGATAATTCCACCTTTGGTAAATTTTGACAGGATGTTATTGGCACCTGGACAAAATATTGTATCATTTTGAATATATCCGATTTTTCCCGAAAAAGATCTGAACCAAATCCGATTCAAGTGATCTTCTTTAACCTCAAAAATTGTGTTGTCTGGCAAGCCATTGCCTGAGTTGTAATTTACAAATTGATTACCATTGTATTTTACCAGGCCTCCATCCGTACACATCCAGATATATCCTTTTTTGTCGTGATGTAAAAAATAAACTTCGTTACTCGGTAATGAATTTTTTGTACTTAAATTCATTAATACAGGAAATTGCCCAAAAAGCGGATTATCAAAGCAAATGACAATCAGTATATATATTGTTTTTTTCAGGGAGAACACGTTAAACAAATCTAAAAGCAAATTTTTGATTTGCAATAGAAGACCAATAAAAAAAGGGAGTGGATTAAATTAGTACCTTTGTTGCCCTGGAATACAAATTGCATAGCCTTGATCCTGCGCAACAGGAGCTACTTAACAAAGGAAAACTGTTGCCCTTAATGGAAGAATTTTATACCATTCAGGGGGAAGGATATAATACGGGGAAAGCCGCATACTTTATCCGTATAGGAGGTTGTGATGTTGGTTGCCATTGGTGTGATGTAAAAGAAAGCTGGGACGCGAACATTCATCCGCTAACTTCTGCTGAAAAAATTGTTGAAAATGTTATGTCCTATAATGCGAAGAGTGTGGTTGTTACCGGTGGAGAACCCCTTATTTATAATCTTGATTATTTAACCTCCCTGCTTAAAAAACACAACATTCAAACATTTATAGAAACTTCAGGAGCTTACGAGTTGAGTGGTGAATGGGACTGGATTTGCCTTTCCCCAAAGAAAACCATGACTCCAAAACTCAATGTTTATAATAAAGCCAACGAATTAAAGATAATAGTATATAACAATAATGATTTTAAATGGGCCGAGGAACAAGCTTCAAGGGTTAGTAAGGAATGTTATCTGTTTTTGCAGCCTGAGTGGAGCAAAAAGGATACACTTACCCCGCAGATCATTAATTATGTGAAGCAGCATCCTCAATGGATGATCTCGTTACAAACCCATAAATACATGAATATTCCTTAACAGTTTTTGCAAATTTGTTGAAACTATTTCTTTTAATCTTTTGTTCTATCCCTTATATTCACGCTTCTAAAAATTAAAGAATGAAATTTTTTATTGATACAGCCAATCTGGCGCAGATTAAAGAGGCGCAGGATCTTGGCGTTCTTGATGGTGTTACTACCAATCCTTCATTAATGGCAAAAGAAGGAATTAAGGGCCAGGACAAAATTTTGAAACATTATGTGGACATCTGTAATATTGTTACTGGTGATGTTAGCGCTGAGGTTATTGCTACGGATTTTGAAAATATTGTAAAGGAGGGAGAAGCTCTCGCGGAATTGCACCCGCAGATTGTTGTTAAAGTTCCAATGATAAAAGATGGAGTAAAAGCTATTAAATACTTTACTGAAAAAGGAATACGCACAAACTGTACACTGGTGTTCAGTGCGGGGCAGGCCTTGCTTGCAGCTAAAGCCGGAGCAAGTTATGTTTCTCCTTTTATTGGTCGTCTCGATGACGTGAGTACTGATGGTCTTTCATTGATAGAAGACATCCGCCTCATCTACGACAATTATGGTTATGAAACAGAGATTCTTGCAGCCAGCGTTCGTCACCCGATGCACATTATTGAATGTGCTAAAATCGGAGCTGATGTTGCAACATGTCCACTTAGTGCTATCACAGCATTGCTAAAGCACCCGTTAACTGACAGTGGTCTTGCGCAGTTTTTGGCTGACGCGAAAAAATAATTCAATAAGAATACATATAATATTTAAAAAGCTCCTAAAATCAGGAGCTTTTTTTGTTTTGATAGAGTAAAACGTTAAAATATTTTGGGAACCTTAAGAAAATGTTAATTTTAATTATCTAAAATAAACCAACATGAAAAAAATTACATTTATTGTTCTGGCGATACTTGCGTTCTTTCAATCAGGTTTTGGACAAGCCAATATTCTGGTAAAGGCCCCTCCGGGCAATAATGCCACTACTCAGGTTCGTGCCCCAAATGGAAATTCATCACACACAACAATGAGGGGATGTTTTTTGGTTAGCCAGGCAGAGCTTACACCTTATATGCTTCCGGGAACCAACATTTCAACATTTGGTTTTACACTTACGGCAGGAATTTCAGGTTCTCCTGTATCGGGTAATTTTACCGTATACCTTCAAAATACTAATGATGCCACGTACCTGAAAGGAACCAGCTTTACAACTGCCATTGCTCCAATGTCAACCGTTTACAATGGTAATATGACAATTCCGGTTTCCGCCTCGTCAACTTCTATCAATCTTACTTTAGCGAGTCCGTTTACATATACAGGTGGTGGAATTTACGTCGCCTATGACTGGGCTTCTTCCGGCCCTTTCTCTTCTACAGTTGCTACGTATATGGCGGATAATTCAATTTCACCCGGAGGCGCGTCAAATTCAACAACAGTTGCTCCGGCCAACGATGTTCTTGGTATAACAGCATTCCGACCGGTTTTTCTCTTTGGGGCTGCCAATACTGCTACAAACGATGTGCAGGTACAGGCAATTGAAGCGCCCGGAAGCATACCTGCAGTGCTTAATAGTGGTCATAATATAAAAGCCATTATAAAGAATGGAAGTAATGCGGCCCTTGCTAACATACCCGTTTATCTTAACGTTACAGGAGCAAATTCATTCGCTAACACGCAAACAGTTACCAGTCTTGCTTCTGGCGCCACTACAACGGTAACATTCGCTTCTTTCAATCCGCAGATTAATGGAGTAAATACAATTTCGGTAACGGTTGATCCTGATCAACTTCCGAATAACAATTCAAAATCATATTCACAAACAGTCACCTGTAATGTATTCGGACAAAATCCTCAGCCTGCAACATACACAGCCGGTGTTGGGTTTAATACGGGCAGTGGTATAATAGGTGCAAAACTTGTTCCGCCGGTAAACGCTACAGTTACAGGCGCTCGTCTCGGTATAAGTTCAGATGCGGGAACTAATGGCAAATCAATCTACGGCGTGTTGCTCAATGCCGCGGGTACAATTCTGGCAACCAGCAATACGATTACCATTTCGGCAGGAATGCTAAACACTTTTCAGAATGTAAACTTTCCTATCCCGCAAAATGTAACCGCTGGTACAACCTATTATATTGGCCTTGCACAACCTGCGGGAACTGCTTACTTCCCGGTAGGTTCAACACCTTCGCAATATATTCCGGCCAATTTATATGTAACAACATTTACTGCCGGAGGAGTGCCATCTCCTATAACACAAAACCTTGGATATTTCGGTCTTGAAGCTGTATTTGCGCACACAACCGCAATAACAGCAAGCGCGGCCTCTTCAGTTGTTTGTGCCGGGTCTTCAGTTGCCCTGAATGCCAATGGTGCATCTACTTATGTTTGGAGTACCGGGGCAAGCGGAGCTTCTGTTGTTGTTACTCCAACTTCTGCCACAACTGTTTATTCCGTAACGGGAACCAACTCTATTGGTTGTACAGCTTTAACAACTGTTTCAGTTAATACAACACCTTCACCCACAATTACTATTTCCGGAAATAATACGGTTATGTGTTCGGGTGGAACCGCATCGCTAACAGCAAGTGGCGCGGATACATATACCTGGAATACCACAGCAACAGGATCCCAGGTTACGGTTAATCCAACTGTTACAACTGTCTATAATGTGATTGGTACAAGCACTGCCAGTGGGTGCAGCGCAACTTCTACTATTGCTGTATCAATTGATACTCCAACCATTACGGTATCAGGACCAACTGCCATTTGTAATGGCACCGCGGCAGCGCTGTATGCCGGTGGCGCAAGCACATATACCTGGAGTACTGGTTCTACAGGTACAGCAATTGCTGTTAGTCCTAATGTAACAACAAGTTATTCCATTGCCGGAACAAACACAACCGGTTGTTCGTCAGCATACAATTTTACCGTTATTGTAAATCCAAATCCTACGGTTACTGCAATATCCGGTACAAGCTTATTGTGTCAGGGGCAAAGCGCTACCTTAACGGCTAATGGTGCTCTCAGCTATACCTGGAGCGGAGGGGCGGCAAGTAGTACACTTGCAATTTCGCCAACTATTACAACAACTTATAGTGTTACAGGAACTAACACCTTTGGATGTACAAATACCGCTACCGTTACGCAAAATGTCAGCGCCTGTACCGGTATAGCTTTGCAATCAGCTCATGCCGGAATTGAAGTATATCCCAATCCTTCAAATGGCTTGTTAACTTTAAGCCTCAATTCCGTGAATGAAAATTGTTCAGTTGAAATTCATAATGTATTGGGAATGCTTATTACGCGACAAACTCTGAATTCGGAAAAAACTATAATAGACATTCAGGATCATCTTCCGGGTATTTATATAATCAGAATAAAAGAAGGAAGTAATGTTTTAAAAGTGTCAACCTTAATCAAACAATAAAATGATATAATAAATCCCCGGAAACTATAATTCCGGGGATATTTTTCGTTTTTATGGCTTTGTTTTAACCTTAAATGAGTGGAAAAAGTCAAATTATTTTTGGCAATTATGTAAAAAACAGTATCTTTGAGCCCTTAATAAAAATCAGAATACAATGTATTTATCATCACAAGTAAAGAAAGACATTTTTAAAAAATACGCAGGAAGCGATAAAAATACAGGCAGTGCTGAAGCGCAAATTGCTCTTTTCACTCAAAGAATCGACCACTTAACTGGTCATTTAAAAAATAACAAGAAAGATTTCGGTACACAGCGCGCTTTATTGAACTTGGTTGGTAAGCGTCGTGCGTTATTAGATTATTTAAAGAAAAACGATCTTACACGCTACCGTGCGATAATTAAAACATTGGATATCCGTAAATAATTTGCGGGTAAGGTTTAATGGAGGGGGCATTTCGAACACAATTCGAAGTGCCTTTTTTGTTAGGAATTGAAATGTTGAACCCCAAAAAAGATGTTTTTTTAGTGGTAAAAAGTAATAAAGCAAAAAGAAAGACACAAATCAAATAAATATAAACCGTTCCGGAAAGGCCGGAACACAAAACAAACAAACATGTCACAAATAGGAATCACACACAGTTTTGATCTCGGAGACGGCAGAACTGTAACACTCGAGACCGGAAAACTGGCCAAACAGGCCGATGGATCGGTAGTCGTAAAATTAGGCGACACCATGATCCTTGCAACCATCGTAAGTAATAAGGATGCAAAAGAAGGAGTAGATTTTTTACCATTAACCGTTGATTATCAGGAAAAATATGCCTCTACAGGCCGCTTTCCGGGCGGATTTTTTCGCCGTGAAGCAAAATTATCCGATTATGAAGTTTTAATTTCACGTATAGTTGACAGGGCCATCCGTCCTTTATTCCCTGAAGATTATCATGCCGATACACAATTGTTATTATCTTTAATTTCATCTGATCGCGAAACGATGCCTGATGCTTTGGTTGGATTGGCAGCTTCTGCCGCGATAGCAGTTTCTGATATTCCATTTAACGGACCAATAAGCGAAGTTCGTGTTGGTAAAATAGATGGAAAACTGGTTATCAATCCAGGCAAAACTGAACTCGCAAACAGTTCAATAGATATGATCATGGCTGCAAGCGCGCATGATGTTGTAATGGTTGAAGGTGAAATGAGCGAGATTAGCGAAGCAGAAATGCTTGAAGCAATTAAGTTTGGTCATGAAGCTATTAAAAAACAAATCCAGGGAATTAAGGATTTTGCTGTAAAAGCAGGAAATAAAGCAAAGCGTGAATATACTCACGAAATTAACGACGCTGATCTGAGAACAAAAGTTCATAAGGAAACTTATGATAAAGTATATGCTGTTGCAAGAAAGCTGCAGGGTAACAAACACGCCCGCAAAGATGATTTTAAGGCAGTGCTTGACGATTTTAAAAAACAATTTACTGCCGATGAATTAAAAGAAAGAGAAGCGTTAATTAATAAATATTATCACGAAGTTGAGTATAACGCGGTGCGTCGTATGGCGCTTGATGAAAAGGTTCGTTTGGATGGCCGTAAAACAACCGACATCCGAAGCATTTGGGCTGAGGTAAATTATTTACCTGCTCCCCATGGTAGTGCTGTGTTTACGCGTGGAGAAACACAATCATTAACCACGGTAACTTTAGGAACTCCTAAAGACGCGATGATGATTGATGGTGCATTTAATCAGGGTGAAGATAAATTCTTATTGCATTATAACTTCCCTTCTTTCAGTACTGGTGAAGTAAAACCAAGTCGTGGTCCAGGCCGTCGTGAAGTTGGTCACGGTAACCTTGCGTTACGTGCTCTTAAAAAAGTGGTACCAATGGATACGGGTTACACCATTCGTGTTGTTAGCGATATTCTTGAAAGTAACGGATCATCTAGTATGGCAACAGTTTGCGCAGGTACATTAGCGTTAATGGATGCCGGTGTGAAAATAGCCAAGCCGGTTGCAGGTATTGCAATGGGATTAATTACCGATGAGAGTAAAAATTACGCGATCCTTTCTGATATCCTTGGCGATGAAGATCACTTAGGAGATATGGACTTTAAAGTTTGTGGTACAAGAGACGGTATCACCGCGGTTCAAATGGATCTTAAAGTAAATGGTTTGGCTTATTCTGTAATGGAAGAAGCTTTAAATCAGGCAAAAGCAGGTCGTTTACATATTATGAATGAAATGCTTAAGGCAATTGATACTCCGCGCGAAGATTACAAACCTCATGCTCCACGTTTCGAGAAGATTGTAATTCCTGGAGAATTCATAGGAGCGGTAATCGGTCCGGGTGGAAAAGTGATTCAGGAAATGCAACGTTCTACCAACACAACAATTGTAATTACTGAAGAAGGAAAAACAGGTATTGTTGAGGTATTTGGTACAAACAAGGACGATGTTCAGGCTGCAATGAATAAGATAAAAGGCATTGTTGCTATTCCTGAAGTTGGAACAATTTACGATGCGAAGGTAAAATCAATCATGCCTTACGGAGCGTTTGTTGAGATACTTCCTGGAAAGGACGGATTACTTCATATTAGTGAATACGACTGGAAACGTATTGATACACTTGAAGGCGTAATTAAGGAAGGCGATGTATTAAAAGTAAAATACGTTGGCGACGATCCTAAAACAAAGAAGATTAAATTAAGCCGTAAAGCCCTTTTACCAAAACCAGAAGGCTTTGTAGAAAAGAAAGAAAAGGCCGAAGATAAAAAAGAAGGTTAATAGAAATCCCCGTCAGAAATGACGGGGATTTTTAATTATTTTTGGCCCATGAAAAAATCCCCCTTTTTATTCCTGTTACTTGCCCTTATCATGGTTTCCTGTTCAGTTAAAAAAAGATCGTTCAGAAAAGGTTACTATATTGACTGGGTAATTTCCAAAAAAGCAAAAACTAATAACGCTGATATAGCTCCTGAACTTGTCAATTACAAAAAAGATCGATTATCCTCCAATGTTTCAGAAAGTCCTTCTTCTGAAATTTTTGCTTCGGCAGATAAATCTCAAATTTTAATTTCTGAAATTAAAACGAATGTTCTTCCCGAAGATAGTTGTAATGATATGATTTATTATCACAATGGATCAGAAATTCAGGCGAAAGTAATAGAAATAGCAGACTATGAAGTAAAGTACAAAAAATGTGGTAACCTTGATGGGCCTGTATATACCATTCAAACAAAAGACGTTTTAATGATTAAATATGCAAATGGTTCTGTGAAAAATTTTATAGATCCTTTTGCAGTTATGGCTACTCAAGAAAGGAAAGTTCCCGGAGTGGCAAAAGTTGCCTTAATTTGTGCTATAGGCGCCCTGCTCTCGTTTCTTTTAAGTTCATTAGTGCCTGCGTATCTTTTAACAGGTATAGGTGCACTCATCTTTGGAATAATTGCAGGCAACAAAGCAAGAAAAAAGATTAAGACAGATCCAACCAAATACAAGGGCCTGGGCATTGCCAATGCGGCTCTTATTATTTGTTACGGTATAATTGCTATTATTGTTGTTGGTATCATTGCCGCAATTCTTCTGGCATAAATTATTTTTACATTTTATTATCTTTAAACATGAAAAAAAATCTTGTTTTTATAATTCTTCTTTTCCTGGTTTCCTTTTCCTGCTCTGTGAAAAAACGTTCTTACAGAAAAGGTTATTACATTGATTGGGTATTCAATAAAAAAGACAATAAAAAGCAAGCATCTGTTGTTAAGTCTTCTGAATTAAAAGAAGAAGTACCAACGGAAGTTGATGAAGTAAAGATTTTTTCTTCCGAAGAAGTATTGGCATCCGTTCATGAAAAGAACTCATTAAAGACAGAACTTAAGAAGAAAAAGCAAACTGATTTTTTTAATGAAGAATGCGGCGATATTATCACGTTTAAAAAAGGCGAAACTGTTAAGGCAAAGGTTCTTGAAATTGGGGTAAGTGAAATTAAATATAAACGCTGTGATAATCTTGAGGGACCTCTCATTGTTGTAAATAAAAAAGATATATACAGCATAAAATATCTGAGCGGTCATGAAGACCATTTTTTCAATGAGCCTGTTAAAAAGGAAACATCAGAAACGGGAAAAAAAGAAACCCATCCGCTTGCTATTGCCGCTATTGCCTGCACTGCCGGAATTCTTATTTTTAATGTTTTTGCAGCCATTGCGGCTCTGATAATTGCTTCAATTGCCAAACAAAAGATAATGGCAGAACCTGACAAATATGAGGGACTGGATCTTGTTAAAATATCTCAGATTATTTCTACAATAGCAGTTGTTCTTTTCATAATAATATTCGCTTTGTTTATGGTGTTACTGTTCAGTATATAAATTATTTTCTGAACGTTTCATTAAGTATTGCCGCAAGGCGAATTCCCGCTTTTACTATTTGTTTTTGAACAACAGTTTTGTTTTTATCTAAATATTGTCTGTCTATTATTCTCTTCTCAAATTTATAAACTTCAGGAAGCAAGGCCCTTGATTCATTCATCCAGGCTACCACATCAACTTTACAAAAGGCCTGTTTTTCTTTCTGACTCAATCCGTTGGCAAACTCATAGCAACTCTTTAAACCAACTTTCCCTTTTTCAATAATATCTATATCCCACACCTTGTGCAGGTTAGAAGGTTCACCTAAAAAATCAACATCAATATCATTGCCGCCTCTGTCCTCTCCATAACCAGCATGGAGGGGTTGATGTAAATCGCCCATCAGATGAAACAAAATTCTGAGTTGAAGTGCAATTTTCTTTTTGTCTCGCGGTTCTTTACTTCTCAAGGTGGAAATTGCCTTTTCAAGCTGGTTCACAATATTTTCTTCAGAAGTTTTAACATACGAAGCATCTTTCTCAATATTGATGTAATGCCAGTGATTCATATACACGTATGTTTTATCTTTCTTAATCTCATCCATCCATACCGATGCGCTTTTAAAGCTCATTTTTCCAAGATAAAACTGTACGGAATCTATCACGTTTTTATCAAGACAGCTTTTTGCTATCTGCGCTACCATTTTGTGTCCTTGTTCTCCCCAGGCGAAAAGGCGCGATGTTGCAAATACAAACAGAATCAGTAAAAAATTAACATTACGGAAAAACGCCATGCACTAAATATAACCAAACTGTATTAACAAAAGGTCAATAAAATCAACAGGCTATAAATTGTAGCAAGGTGCGGGGTAATATTCGCTTATCTTTACCTTATGAACAGCAATCTTGATCCAAGCGAAGAAAACCTGAGCGCCACTGATAAAGACGTGGAGCGCGCATTACGGCCCATTGCCTTTGACGATTTCAGCGGGCAGGAAAGCGTAGTGGATAATCTTAGGGTTTTTGTGGCTGCGGCAAAGCAAAGGCAGGAGGCGCTTGATCATGTTCTTTTGCATGGCCCTCCCGGCTTAGGAAAAACAACTCTTGCGCATATTATTACCAATGATCTTGGGGTGAATTTGAAAGTTACCAGCGGCCCGGTTTTGGATAAACCCGGCGATCTTGCAGGTTTGCTAACTAACCTGGAACCTTTTGATGTTTTGTTCATTGATGAAATTCACCGTCTTAGTCCTGTTGTTGAAGAATATCTTTATTCTGCAATGGAAGATTATAAGATAGATATTATGATTGATAGTGGTCCTAATGCCAGAACTGTTCAGATTAAACTTAATCCGTTTACTTTAGTGGGGGCCACAACCCGCAGTGGTTTGCTTACTTCGCCTTTACGCGCGCGTTTTGGAATTACCAGTCGTTTAAATTATTATAACAGCAAGGTTCTTACAGGAATAGTTCAGAGGAGTTCCGGAATATTAAATGTAGAAATTAAAGAAGACGCTGCTTATGAGATAGCAAGAAGAAGCCGTGGAACCCCGCGTATTGCAAACGCTTTATTGCGGCGGGTGCGTGATTTTGCGCAGATAAAAGGTAATGGTTCTATTGATATTGAAATTGCTACTTATTCATTAAAGGCATTGAATGTGGATAAGAATGGCCTTGATGAAATGGATCACCGGATTCTTAGCTGCATTATTGATAAATTCAAAGGTGGGCCAGTAGGTATAAATACTATCAGTACCGCGGTGGGAGAGGAGCCAGGAACAATTGAAGAAGTATACGAACCGTTTTTGGTGCAGGAAGGATATTTGATAAGAACCCCGCGTGGTCGCGAAGCTACAGAAATGGCATACAAACATTTGGGAAAAAGCATTTATAAAAAGCCCGGCGGCTTATTCGATTAATATGGAATTTAAGCTTAAAGCTTTTCAGGAACTTTCGGTAAATGAACTTTACGCTATTTTACAATTGCGTAGCGAGGTATTTGTGGTTGAGCAGAATTGTCCGTATCAGGACCTTGACGGAAAGGATCATGAAGCGCTTCACCTGATGGGTTTTGATGAGACAGGATTAATCGCTTACGCACGCTTGTTAAAGCCGGGGATGTCATATAAGGAGGCGGCAATCGGAAGGGTAGTGGTGGCACCCGGAAAAAGGGGAAAGAACAGTGGACGTGAGTTGATGATTCAGGCAATTGAACAATGCAGCAACGCATTTGGTACAGATACAATAATTATTTCCGCCCAGCAATATCTCGAAAAATTTTATTCTTCGTTGGGTTTTGTAACCGAAAGCAACGTTTATCTGGAGGACGACATTCCGCATATTAAGATGAGATGGGTGAGAAGCGGGAACACGATATGAGTGATCTTTAATGCATGAAATATCTTAGAACAGCGCAAATAATAAAATTGAAATCCTGGTCATAATTAAATTTGATAAAAACGTTATTTACTCAAATGCCACTCTGTTTTTAGCAGTGTAAACTGAACTTCACTTCCCCATTTTCCCTTGAAAAAAATATTTTCAATAATGCTTCCTTGTTGTTTAAATCCTAAGCTTTTTAATAAATGGATAGAAGCAATATTTTCTGTATCCACCGTTTCAACAATATTGTGAATGTTTCGGGAAGTAAAAAGAAAATTCATGAGCGCAGATAAAGTTTCTTTAGCATATCCTTTTTTTTGTTCGAAATGTGAGATTGTAATTCCAATTTCTGCAATTCCGATGTCAGATTCGTTTAATTTAATCGCGCAGTCTCCTACAATATTTCCTGTTTCTTTATTTTCAATAGCATACTGAACCCATTCTCCAGGTTTCCCAAAATTTTTATTAGTATGTTCTTTAATAAATATCTGTGCTTCTTCGAGTGTCATCACATCAAATCCCTGGTATTTTGTAATATCAGGATTTGAACGATAAATATAAAAATCCTCTAAGTCTATGTCTTTAAGGTTGCGTATGAAAAGCCGGGGAGTTGTAATATTCAATTTTAACTGCGACATGAGTAAGTGTTTTTTTTTGATGATCCTTGATATGTTCAAAACGGATATTTATTTCGTTAACAAAATAATCACTTTATAAAATCCAACTTATTTTTTTTCTTTTATAATCACGGATGTTTAGCCAAAGGCTTAAAATTAAACTTAAAAAGAAAACAATGACTGTAACGGTGTTAACTAATCTTTCAGGGAAATTAATGCCAGTAAATTTCAGAATGAGAAAGTGATTATAAGAGTTAGACATATCGTGAAAGCCCAGATGTCTTCTCACTTCCCAGTGCCAGTCGGTACATAGGCAGTAGCCCCAGCCGAACCAAATCCCCAGAACAAACCAGGAGAATGCTGTTGTAAGCTCCCCCAAAATTAGGACTATTTGTTAGTAGAAAAAAATACTAATAAATTAACCTAATCAAAATGAAGAAAAAACGATTCAGTCCGGAGCAGATAGCTGCTATTTTAAAAGAGTTTGACA
>Ga0255338_1001716_pt1 | contig 38387 bp, 37 predicted proteins | sample MeOH1_35cm_T4_19_FD_203715 | JGI IMG/M metagenome (GOLD analysis project Ga0255338, IMG submission 203715) | Sandy soil microbial communities from University of British Columbia, Vancouver, Canada - MeOH1_35cm_T4_195 | ecosystem: Engineered > Artificial ecosystem > Sand microcosm > Unclassified ...
TTTTCCACCGCCAGCGCTGTTCCGCCCGGTGCGAGCATTGGCGGCGCCATGACGCAAACGCACCGGGATGCCAGCTTTGCCGCGATCAACGCAACCGGCCACGCGATCAGGTAGACCAGTCCGAGAGCGAGTACCGGGCTGATCCCCAGCGGGAGCGCGAACTTCGCCCCGAGAAAGCTCCATTCGAAGCGCGCCGATCCGAGCGCTACGAGCCCAGCGCCGGTCAGCGCACCGGTAATGGCGTGGGTGGTGGAGACCGGCAGCCCGGTCAACGTCGCGAAAATCACCCAGGCGAACGCGCCGCAGAGCACTGCCAGGTAGAACGGAAGCTCCAGTTGCGTTCCCCGGACGAACAACCCGGTGGAAAAGCCCTTGACCAGCCCTCCCGCGAACCAGAAGGAAAACACGGCGCCGAGAAAGGTAGTCGCGGTGGCCCAGATCAGCGCTTTACGCGGTGTCGCGGCCCCATAGCCCACCAGTGTGGCGACGCCCTTCGAATTGTCATTGGCTCCATTGGCAAAAGCAAGTAGCCCCACCAGGATCAGCAGCAGGATCTCCATCAGCCGGCATGCCCCATTGTTCGCAGTAACGGTTCATATGAACCGTCACTTGACTATACGGCGTGTTCGGCACTGATCCCTTTATAGATGCCGTCCGGCACGTCCGAGCGCGCCAACCGTGTAGATGAGGGGATAAAGCTCTTCGAAGTACCAGAGCTTGGCGAAGTAGAAACCGATGGGAGAGGGCGGGAACACGGTGCCGCCCTGTGTTTGGTCGATTAACCAGGACACGCCGTGACGGAGAGCCTCCAGTGCCCCCGGTGACGGCACGCCGGCTGCGGAAAGCGCCTGGATCGCCTGCGAGGTCTCCTCGATCGAAGATGCCACGCCGCGGTCACCGCCCCAGCCGCCGTCCGCATTCTGCGCGGCCAACAGCCAGACTACGCCTCGCTCCCGGAGAACGCCGGCCTGCGGCAACTCGCCGAGCGCTTCGAGCGCGACCAGCACCCGCGAGGTACCGTACGTCGGGTTCTCGTCTCCGGGCGCATCCTGGTTGCCGAACCAGAGCGGCACCCAGGCCCCATCACTTCGCTGCGTTCTGGCGAGGTAGTTGATTGCCCCGGTTGTCGCGCGCTCGACTCGCTGCGCGAGCGCGGGGGCCAACCGCGCCTTCCACACACTCCACGCGTGGAGGGCGTGGGCGGTGAGGTCAGCGCCGCTGCGGTCGAACGGCAGCGAACCCCAACCTTTGCAAAAGGTGGGCATTCCGCCGTCCGAGTTCTGCAAGTCGAGGAGCCACTGCACCGCGGCCGTCACCGCCTCGTCTGCGGCCGCATCGCGCGGTCCCAGGTGCCAGAGCGCGAGCAGGGCGCCCGGCGTATCATCCGCGTCCGGCACTCCGCCGGGAAGATCGGTCCACGCCCAGCCACCGGGGGCCGCGCGCGTGTACGGATGGATCTCGAGATACTGCTGACCCAGCAGCCAGGAACGCAACAGCTGACGCTCATCGTCCGCGAGTAGCGCGGCGCCGTCGCCGGTGGACATCGCGTTAACGGCGAGCGTGGTAACCCAGGTCGCGAGGTCGGTATCGATGGGCCAGCTGCCGTCCGGCCGGACGGACCGCTCCAGGAACTCCACGGCCGCACGGACGACGGGGTGCTTGCAGTTGCCGCTGGCCGCCAGGCTGAGGGTCACGAAACTGGTGAGCGGGGTGGCTTCCAGGAACCCGCCGCTGGTAGGCTGGATCGCTTCCAATACCCGCAGCGTGCGCGCCCGCGCGGCATCCCGCATCCGCCTGGCCACCGGGTTGCGGTCCGGCGCATGGTGGTGGCGCACCTGGCCGATAGCGATGAGCGCCGGCAGCGCGTAGCTCACCACCGGCAGTTTGAGCCAGCGGAACCAGTCGTGCGGGCAGGCGGCCAGCTCGAATGGAAGCTGCGGCACCCGCGCCCACGCAGCCTGCGCCGGCCCCAGTTTCCCCGCCAGGGCGAGGACCGTGAGGATCGGTACCGAGAAGGTGTGGTCCTTCCCGTAGCGCTGCTTGATGGCGCTCACCAGGTTGGAGACGCCGTTGCCGCCGGCGGCGCGGCTCAGCCATCCGGATGCCGCTACCTCTGCACGGGGGCAATCTTCCCGGCCGCCGCCGGCGATGCTCAGCGCCGCCCAGCAGAGCGCGGTGGTGCTGATGTTGCTCTTGGAGAGCGCGGTATCGCCCCAGCCACCATCCGGGTTCTGGTGCTTGAGGAGCCAGTCGAGGCCACCTTTGATGAGATGCGCATACTCGGTGCGGCGTCCATCGCGTTGGACCAGGGCAAGTGCCGTGATCGCCGTGGCGGTAGAGAGGGCGCTGGCCGACAGCTCTCCCCGCCAGTGACCTTCCCAGCGTCTGTCCAGCAAGAGTTGGGTCGCGTTGCCGAGCGCGTCCTGGAGTGCGCTCCGGTTGATGCTCTTCGTCATAAGCTCAGATGGCCGAGCGAGAGCAGCGCGTAGTAAGTGTACTCGCAGTCCAGCTCATCATCCGCCCAGGTGCCGTAAAAGGCCCCCTGGCTGCTCCAGAGGGTGTCCAGGAAATCGAGGCACGGTTCCTTGATCGTGTCGAGGGGTACCTGCATTCCCGCGAGCGCGTGCAGCGCGGTTGCGGTGGAGAGCAGGTCCGGCATCGGTGCGAGCGGGGTGGCGTAGAAGCCGCCCTCCGGATGGCAGCGGGAAAGCAGCCATTCCGCGGTGCGTGGCGCAGCAGGGGAGCCGAGGTGGCGCAGCAGGGTGACGGCGGCAGCAGTGGGCGGGGTCAACCCCAGCGGCATGTCCGCCTGGTTGGCGAAGCCGCCGTCGTCCGCTTCCAGGCTGCGCACGCACGCTAGTACCCGCTCCAGTTCCGGAAGCTCCCCCCCCAGGTCCTGGTACGCCCCGAGCGCCAGAAAGCAGCCGTAAATCGTTCCCCGTTCCGCATCCGGGGCGGCGTCGTAGCCGCCGTCGGCGGTGCGAAACGGCGCAAGCCGGGCGAGTAACGCGTCGCGCGGGGTCTGGGACCGGTACGGCGCGGGCAATGCCGCCCAGCAGCGCGCCAGGCAGGTGAGGTGCACGAAGTCGAGCCCCTCGCCGTCTCCAAAGCTGGAGAGGTAGGCGGCAAGGGCACCAGACGGAACATCGGCCCGAAGCGCAATCAGCGCTTCGGTGCCGAATACCGTGTAGTAAAGATCGCGGTCGCCCGCGCGGTCCAGGAATCCCCCTTCGGGGTGCTGGTGGCGTTGGATGAACTGGGTGCAGAGGTCGGAGGCGTCACCGAGCAGCTTCGGCGCCAACCTCGCTACCTGCAGCATTTCGAGCCTCAAACTCACTGCACCAGCCCTTCACTTCAATCCGGAAGATCTTTCCGATTACGCGGCGCAGCAGGCCCTTCAGGCTTGCGTTGTCCAGCTCGACCAGTGAGCGAACGCCCTCTTCTTTGTAAGATTCGAGCAGCGTGCGGCAGCGTTCCTCCGCGCCGGACGAATCGATCAGTTTCCGCAGCGGCTCCGTGTAGTCGCTGAGCTCCGGATCGTGGTGCCACACGCGGGAGAGAAACTTCTTATCCTCGCCCTTGGCGCGCTCGAACGCCACCGCGAGCGGGAGCGACGGACGGAGGGCCGCCAGGTCGTCCGGCGCATCGCCGCCGTCCAGGTCGTCCAGGTCGTCGCGGATCTGGTACGCAATACCCAGCGCTTCGCTGTAGCTGCGCAGCACCTCGGCGAGGTCCTCGTCCAGCTTGCCCGCGTAGGCAGCGCCCAACTGCAGCGCAACCTCGAACGCCGGGGCGGTCTTCTGGCGGAAGATCTCCAGCACCTGCGTCGACGCGAGCGGCGCGGGATTTCGCACCCAGGAAAGCTCGGCTCCCTGGCCCAGGCAAAGCGTGCGGTGACCCGTGGCGGCAATCCGAAACATCTCTGCCTTCGCCGCCGCGGGAGCGTCGCACTCCGCGATCAGGCGATATCCGTCTCCGAGGAGGAGGTCTCCCACGTTCAGCGCCACTGCGGTGCCGTACTGCTCGTGCAGCGCCTGCTGGTCGTACCGGCGGCTATCCCCGTCCTCGATATCGTCGTGCACCAGGGATGCCTTGTGGAAGCACTCCACGGCCACGGCGAGCTTACGCAGCCCCGCGGGTAGCGGCGCTTCCGTGTCATCCTGGAGCGCCTTCACCACGCAGGCGGTCAGGAACGGGCGCCACCGCTTCCCCGCGCGCTGCAGCCACTCGCGGGAGATCCGCTCCGTCTCGCCGCGCACCGGGCCGACGATTTCATCCAGCGCCTCGTCCGTGAACCAGCCGTCCACCTCGCGGCGCAGCGCGTCCAGGTCCATCCGGCGCGTCTTGTCGTCGCTGGTGAAGTGGATGATGTCCCAGATCCACTCCAGGTCCACCGTCGTGTTCTTGCAGTCGTCCTGGAGCAGCGGGATCGCCACGCCCGGAATCGCGGCCGCTTCCATGTACGGGAAGGCGCGTTCCAGCACGTTGAGGCAGCTCACACCCACGATGGCGTCGATCTTCCCCGTCTGGATGATCGCCATGACCAGCGCGGACCCTTCGGCCACCAGCACCGCATACCCGAGGCGCTCCGCCTCGTCCTGCAGTTCCTGAATGGTGCAGAGCCCGCAGCGCTTGCAGAGGAGCCCGAACTCGTCGAACGGAGCCGGGCACTTGTCTTCCACGCGCAGGCACTTCGGCAGCATCAGCAAACGGCGCTCGAACGGCACCGTCGCGAGCTGCTCGCGCCACGCCTCGTTGCTGATCAAGACGCCCACGTAATCGCGGTAGACCGGCAGCAGTTCGTGCTGCCGGATGATCTCGTCCGCGTGGATCTTCAGCTCTTCCATGGAGAGCGGCGGCACAGGACGGACGGCCTCCACGTAGCGGACGACCAGTTCCTTGCAGCGCTCGCGCTCGCCGAGGGTCTGCGGGATGTTCGCCTGCGGTTGCCGCTCGCGAGACAGCGGCACCAGCCGGGGAAGATTGAGGACAGGTATTTCCATGCGGTTCCTGCGATTATTTGTCGGACAGGGCAAACGGACCGAATTGTAGGGAAGGCGCCGCCGCTCCCTTGCATTGCTTGCGTACCAACGGTAACCTGCCGCAACGCGGGGCCTGCCCGCGGCATTGCGGTAGGACGCCGCACGGCGCGGACCACGGACTGAGACGGCGGTCCGTCCCTACAGGCCGTTGCCCGCCCGGCATCATTCTAGGTATAGGCACCGAAGCCGAAGAACCAGTGCTTCTTCGCAAACCGGTACATCCAGTTGTCTTCCGGAACCACGTTGTCCGGGTTGTGCTGGCTGCTGCGCGACTCCAGTGCTTCCAACTCCGCCATCGCCGCGAGGCGCTGCGTGGTGTCGCGCGCGCCGTGGCGCTCCACGATTGCTTTCACCAGATCGGGCCGCTCCAGCACGACACAGCCGCGGGTGGCTTTGGCTGCGCTCTGGCGGAAGTCCTTCAGGAATTCCGAGTTCGTCATTATCTGGTACAGCCCTCCCTCGTCCCGCACGCTCTCTTTAGCGAACTGGATGATGGGGCACGGCTCGATGTCGCCGTACGGGCTGATGTGGTGGCTGACCCCCGTCGCCATCGGGCAGATCGCTTCGCCCTTGTCGTCCCAGTAGGCATCGATGAGCGCGATGGGGAGCTTGGAGCGCATCTCCACCACGAACTTGCGAATCTTTAGCACCTGCTCCGGAGATAGCGCCAGGCTCGCGGAAGGGTTCGGCCCCACCACGCGATAGGTGTGGAACCACGCGTAGTGCGCGCCGAGGGAGATGAGCTTGCGGAGCCACTCCTCGCTGACAAGGTCGATGTTCGTCTGGCACACGCTGGTCGCCACACCGGTGATGAGGCGGTTGCGCCGGCACGCCTCCAGCCCCGCCAGCGTCTTGCTGAGCACGTTCAGCCGCCCGCGCCGCTCGTCACTGACGATCTCGGAGCCTTCGATGCTGATGAGCGGGGTGGCGTTGCCGAGCCGCCGCAGTTCCTTGGCCACGTCGTCCGTGATGAGCTGGCCGTTAGTGAAGATCTGGAAGTAGCAGTCCGGGTGGGCGGCCAGGATGTCCATCAACTGCGGGTGCATGAACGGCTCGCCGCCGAGCAAGCCGAAAAAGCTGTTGCCGTGCGCCTTGGCTTCGTTGATGATCCGGTTCATGTCCTCCAGGCTCAACAGCTTCTGGGGGGCCGCCACGTCGACCCAGCAGCCCTGGCAGCGAAGCTGGCAGCTATTGATGATGGAAATGAACAGGAACGGCGGGAAGTGGACGCCCTGCTTCAGGCGCTTCTTGAAGCGCTCCACGGACTGCATCCCCTTGTAGCCCATGTTGTAGGAGAACTTCCACAGCAGCCGGGGGTCCGGCTCCGTGAGCATACGGCGGGCAAACTGGACTACCATCTATCCGTTTACTTTCTGAAGACTGAGCGCGTCTTCGGCCCGCGCCTTGGCGACTTCTGCCTTGGCGCGGATCTCGTCCGGGGAGGGGAGGGAGGCGAGCACTTCCGGGGGGATTTCGAGCGCCTGCTGGAGCTTAATCAGGCACCGCTGCCGCTCTTTGAGCGCACGGTCTTCATCGCGCTCCTTGGAGAAGCGAGATTTTGCCTTGGCGCTACGGTCCCGGAGCGCCTGGTAGATGTCGCCGCCGAGCAAGGCGGAGATATCCACCTTCATCGCCTCCCGGCGTAGGTCCTCGGCGTCGATCTCGTCGCCGTTGATCGGGCCGGACTTGTACTTCGGGAAGAGGATGGCGACTTCCGGGCAGACGCGGGAGCAGGCGGGGCAGTCCGTTTTGCAATTGTTCTGGTTGCGGACCTGGATCTTCCCGCCGCCCGAAACGCCGTAGACGTCGAAGAGGCAGAAGCTCAGGCACTGCATGCAGTTGGTGCAGCGGGAGTAGTCGATGACCGGAAACCACGGCTTCCAGCCGCCAGGCTGGGGCACCTGGTGGTCGCCGCGGATCGCGTCGACGGTTCCCATCACGCCGTCGTGGTCCAGGCCGTTGATGCTGCGGAAGTGGACCGTCACCTGCCCGGTCTCGTCGGTGGCCTGTTCGTTGCGCTCTTCGGTAAAGCGCCCGAGCACGGCCAGCGTCCCGTTCCCGGTAGGGCTCAGCGTCCCCTCACCCCGGCTCGACGAGACCGCGTATCCCCTTTCCAGTAGTGAGCGAAGAAGCGCAGCGCGGTCCGAATCGGCGAGCGGCTCGCTGCCGGCGCCTTCGTACAGCACCACCCGGAGCGTCGGATCACTCAACGAGGGCATCAGGCGGCCTCCTCATTGGTGGCCAAAAGTGCCGTCACCACGTTTTCCGCCGTCTCCACCCGCATGTTCAACACCTGCACGCCCTCGTCAGGGAGTGTCACGTCCGCCCCGTTGAAGAGCCACTTGACCGCCCGCGGATAGCAGGCGGCAATCCGCACTTCGCCCTCGGCCAGTTCTTTCAGCTTCGGGTCCTTCCGCGCCGACATCTCACAAAGATCGGGCACGGCGTCGAATGAGACCCCGGAAGAGGCAAGTCGCTCCAGGACTTCATTCTTAACGTCCTTGGGGACCACCTGTGCATAGGCACAATGGCAATACAGAATGCGCATCAGTTAAACACTAGTCAGGCGATAAGTGGGGACCGGTTTACCGGGGCGGAAATGCTCCACGTGCTCCACTTCGGTTTTGAACGCACCGTGAAGCTCGGCACAGAGAGCGAGAGAATCGAGCGAGGCTGATTTCAACGCGTCCGGGTCACCCTCGGCGCGCAGGTTCAGGATCAACTGCCCGCCTTCGAGCGGCTCTTTGAGAACATGGGACAACTCGGGCGTTCCATCGTTACGCACGAGATTCAGCACTCCGATGTCACCCCCATCCTCATTCGGAGTGAGAGTCATTTTCAAATGGGCAATCTCCAGTTCCTGCGCGCTGAGCCGGCGCTGGATGCGTCGCGCCAGGTCCTGAAGGAACTCATTGCCATCAAAAGGACTGCCCCCCGATAGTTGCAGGGTGCAGTTGAACCAGCCCAGGAGCGCCTCGCCTTCAGCGTACAACTCGTAGTCCACCTCCATCGCGGGGGCGGAAACCAGTTCGGTGCTGGCGACCTGATCGAACCATGGCTCCAGGCCCCGACCCTCACGGGCGGAGACCTGAACCACCTGGGCACGCGGGTACCGCTCGCGAAGCGCCTGGGTCAGTTCTTCCAACTTCGCGGGGGCCAGGAGATCGCACTTGTTGATAACGATGATCTCCGCTTCCTCGAGTTGCTTGCCGTAGACGTAGAGTACCTTGCTCGTGAAGGAGCGCCCCTCGTCCAGGCCCAGGATGCGGCGAGCTCGGATCGGATCGACCAGCACGCTGAGCGGCGCCACGGTGAAGTCATCGCCGTAGATGCGGCGCAGCGGATAGCTCACGGAGGCGCGCAGGTCCGTGCAGCTTCCCACCGGCTCGGCAATGAACACGTCCGGGCGAGAAGCCGTGGAGAGCCGCTCCGAGGCTTCGAGCAGGGAGTTGAATTTGCAGCAGAAGCAGCCGCCGGTGATCTCTTCCACCGGGAAGCCGTGCGAGCTCAACAGTGTGGTATCGACCAGCCCGAAACTCTGGTCGTTCGTGATGAGCCCCACCGTGAGGCCCTGAGCAGTGAGGTGCTCGGCCAGCTTCAGCACGGCCGTGGTCTTGCCGGCGCCCAGGAAGCCGCCAAGCATGATGTAGCGAGCCTTACCCATCGTCGTCTGTCACTCCCTGGCTGGCGAGCATCTTGGAGATCGTGGCGTCCAGGATGTCGATGTAACCATGCACGTCCACACTGTCCGGATCGGGGGTGCCCCGCACTTGATATAGCCAGCCACGCCCGAAAGGTTCGGTGTCGATGAGCGTGATGTCCGAGTTCAGCTCGGGGTTGCCGCCCGCGAATTCACCCGCGACCACGGAGTAGATCTCGGTAACGGCCTTGAAGCCTTCCACGGAGCCGATGGCCTGGCCTATTTCGACTGGGTCCGCCAACTGCGGCTCGAAGCCGAATTCCACCAGGTCGCCCAACATGCGAGTCGCAAACTTGGTGAAGCCCACTCGCCACAGGCCCGGCTCCGCCTCGCCAATCCAATAATGCGCCCGGGAATAAAGCCGTCCCGCCGGAAGCCGGGCGGAGAACCGCGACCGCCTATACCGGATGATCTCTTCGTCGCTCAAGCCTGTTTCCCACTACCTTGCAGCGCGGCCACCATGGCCGGGAAGTCCGGCTCCGGGGTGAGGTGACACCACGATAGACGTACCGCGCCTTCGATCCGTTCGCCTGTCAATCCCATCGCGGCCAGCACGTGGCTGCACGTCGCCGACTGCGAGGTGCACGCCGCGCCGTCGGAGACCGCCGCCCACTCCTGCCACGCGTCCATCACGCTCTCCGCATCCCACCCGGAAAAGGAGAGATTCACCACGTTCGGCAGCATCCGCCCCGGATCCCCGTTGAACTGCGGGTCGAGGCCCGCCAGACCGGTCAGCAGTCGCTCCCGGAATGCCCACGCTCGCTCCCACCGCAGACCCGCCTCGGCCAGCGCCAACTCCGCGGCTTTACCCAGCCCCGCGATCAGCGCCACCGGCAGCGTCCCCGGCCGGAGCCCGCGCTCCTGCCCGCCCCCGAACATCAGCGGGGCCAATGGGGGCCGCACGCCGCCACGCCGCCGGGCCACGAGCGCGCCGATCCCCTTCGGTGCGCACAGCTTGTGGCCGCTGATACTGATCAGATCGATCCGCGGACATTGCAAGGGCGCCAACTGCTTACCAAAAGCCTGGGCCGCGTCCACGTGGAAGTACGCCGGATGGCTGCCGAGAACCTCCGCAATCTGCTCTACCGGCTGGAGCACCCCGGTCTCATTGTTTGCCTGCATTACGGAGACCAGCAGCGTATCGGGTCGTAGCGCCTCGCGGATTGCTTCCGGTTCCACCCATCCCCCCGGGGTAACCGGCAGGTAGGTCACGTCGAAGCCGCGGCGCTGAAGCTCCGCCATGGGTTCCAGCACCGCGTGATGCTCGATGCGGGTGGTGACGAGGTGGGTGCGGCCCAATGCTCGTCCGTGCTCTGCCAGCCCGAACAGGGCCAGATTGTTGCTTTCGGTGGCGCCGCTGGTAAAGACGACCTCCGCCCGGCTCGCGGCCACGACCGCCGCCACCTGGTCGCGAGCCTGCGCGACGGCCCTCCGTGCCCGGCTACCGTACTCGTGCGTGCGGCTGCCCGCATTGCCGAACTCTTCACCGAGGTAGTGGACAACCTCGTCTAGAACTCTCGGGTCAAGCGGCGTGGTCGCGGCGCAATCCAGGTACACGGCCATACTTGAAGGTCATTTCTGCGGGCGTGCGGTTTCGCCTATACAAGGGCAGAGAACTGCCATTCGTGGGAGAAAAGTTGCTCTATGTTTTCCAACAAGCGCATCGATGAGCTTTGCCCGCAATCCCGGAACCATCCGGGCAAAGCTCATCGATGACTCCCGCCGTCTCGTTAGGTTGCCCCGGATCACTCCGGGGCTCCGGGCAACCGTTCGATTTTGTTCCCTGGAACCGGGAGTAGCTGGTTACCCGGACCGGAGGTGGCAACGTGCGCGAATTAGCAGCGTCGGAACCGAGCGAGACCCTCGTGACCGCAACTCCGCCGGAGATCCCCAGCGTTCCCCCGAAACTCAACGACGAGTATCGCCGCCTCTGGATTCTTCTTGGCCTCGGGTGGCTCGGGGCCAACCTCGGCTACAACACCTACGAGCTGCCTTTAAAGTTCTTACTCAAAAACCAGCTGCACCTGAACGCCGACTCCATGGCGCTTTTCTTCGCCATCGGGAAGTTCAGTAACTACGTGAAGCCGGTGGCCGGCATCTTCACGGACGCCCTCCCGATCTTCGGCACCCGGCGCCGGCATTACCTGCTCATCAGTCTATTCGGCTGCGGGCTCGCCTGGCTACTGCTGGGATGGGTTCCCCGCGATTATGGTCCGCTCCTGGCGGTTTTTGCCTTCGTCTACGTCGGGATCGTGGTCAGCAGCACCGCGATGGGCGGGGTGATGGTGGAAGCCGGAGAGCGCTTCGGCGCCTCGGGACGGCTAAGCGCGCAGCGGATTGGGATCTTTCGCATCGTGGCGCTGGTCGGGGGGCCGTTGGGCGGCTGGCTGGCGACCCGGGAGTTCGGGTACACCTGCGGGTTCGTGGCTGCGCTGCACTTCCTTCTAATTCCGCTGTTCTACGCGCAGTTGCACGAGCCGCGGGTCGCCACCAAGAATATCCACGCACTGCATGAGCTACGGAAACAGATCCGGGTGCTGACCACCTCACGCACGCTCTGGAGCGCAGCCGGACTGGTCTTCCTGATCGAGCTGGCGCCCGGCTTTGGCACGCCGCTCTTTTATTACCAAACCGAAGTACTCCACTTCAGCCCGGCGTTTCTCGGCACGCTCAAAATGGTCGGCGGCGCCTGTGGGGTAGCGGGGGCTATTATCTTTAACCGCCTCTGCCCGCGCGTGGCGCTGCGTCCGCTGCTGATCCTGGGCCTCTTCATCCACGCCGCGGCGGCGCTGCTCCACCTGGACTACCGCACCCCCACCTCCGCCCTCGTGATCTCCGGCCTCTACGAAGCCGCGCAGACGCTCGCGCTGCTTCCGCTCTACGACCTCTCGATGCGCGCCACCCCCAAGGGCAGTGAATCGCTCGGCTACTGCCTGATGATGAGTATCTGGAACATCTCCCTGGCGATCTCAGACGTACTGGGAGCCCGGATGTTCACGCTTGGGGTTTCATTCAATACCCTGGTGTGGCTCAACGCCGGGACCACGCTGCTCGTGCTCTTCGCATTGCCGATGCTTCCGCGCGCATTGGTCGACCGCCGGGACGGTGAGCTATCCCCAGCGTAACGTGCCCCTATCACAAATTCGCCCGAAAGCTTTCGGCGGGCCGCCCGTTCCGCACGCAGTCCGCGGAGCTACAATGAGGATGCGCGGCCTGGGCGCCATTCGCCGCTGGAGTAGTGGAGTTGTGGGGTAATGGTCGGTGAATCCGGTCCGGCGGACTGGAAACCAGGTCTCCCAAGACTCCACTACTCCATTACTCCGCGCTCACCAGCACCACAGGCCGCACTCCCTAATGCAATCCTAACCGTGTGACGACTGCCATCCGGCCACCCATTATGAAGCTCCTCACCATCATCTATGACAGCTCGATTGAATCATCCATGAAGGAGCTGCTGGACGCCCTGGAGGTGCCCGGCATCACCTGGATCTATGACGTCCCGGGCCGAGGTGGACGCGGCCCCAAGATGAATTCCCCCGTGTTCCCGGGGAGTAACAACATCGCGTACCTGATCCTGACGCCCGAGCAGATCACCCGCGTCCATCGAGCGATCCGCCGCCTCCAGGAGAGCTTCCGGCTGAAGCCCGGGGTCACGCTGTTCACCCAGGAGATCGACGTTCTGCCGTAACTGGGTGACCGCCTTTCCGTGTTCGGCCTTTTTGTCTATAGAACACTACGGACACAGGCCGGCGGGGAGGGGACCATGGTGAAGATCGAGGCAACGCTCGACCGAACGCTCATCGAGCGTGCCAGCGAGGCGCTGCAATCAGCGGGCGCGACCGGGCTTACGGTCAGCGAGGCCCGCGTGGAAGCGGGTGGGGGAAGGCAGATCTATCGCGGCAGCATGCACGGCGTCTTCCGCAGCATGCTCCGGCTGGAAGTGGGGCTCGAAGACGAGCAACTGGAGCCGGTGCTGGCGGCGCTGTCCGCGGTGCTGCGGGACTCGGCCAGCCCGGACACACAGATTTTCGTGCTCCCGATGCTCCAGATGATCACCATCCGGACGGCTGCTTAATCCTCCGCCCGGCATTCGCCGAGACTATCGGCGCCGAACATGGAACCTTTCAGGCGGCTGCAATCGCTCTCTTTCTTTTAGTCTCCTTGCAAATGCCGCGTACCACCGTAGGTGCAGCCTCGGCCACGGGGTCGCGAGCGCACTTTCGGCTGCGTTGATGCGGTCAGTCGGAAGGGTTTGCGATATCTTAACGAGTCCGAGCACTCGGACCGCATCGAGCTCGCAGCGGGCGCTTCAGCAGGGTAAGAGGCGGTCGTTAGCGAACGTTTCCCAGCACGGTTCCGGCCATCGAATAAAGATTCCGCAGGTAGTCGGCGAGGATCAGGGCTCGGAGTCACGCGTGGAGGTGAGCAGTTGGGGCAGTCAGAAGAGTTTCCGTCCCTTGGAGCCATTCCCGTCGGATTTGGTCCGGAGGGGCTAGCCCTCGATCCACAAGCCAGGAAGGGCTTTGTCGCGTGCGCACGCGCCAACACCCTCGACATCTTCGATCTCGACACCCATGAGGTGGTCGCCCAGGTACCGGTGGGTTCCGAGCCGATCGGGCTCGTGTACGACCAGGAAACGGGGCTCGCGTTCACTACGGACGCCCGAGCCGACCTTTGCTCGGTAGTTGACACCCGGGCGCACAAGACGATCAAGCAGATCCCGGTGCAGCACTATCCGGCCGGCGCCGGAATCTACCCGGAGCGCCGCAAGGTATACGTGGGGAACACCGCGGACAGCAATATCAGCGTGATCGACATCGACAAGCTGGAGGTCATCGCCACGATCCCCGCCAAGCTGGCGGCCGGGAGCATCGCGGCGGACCCGATCCGGGATCGCGTCTACTGCGTCAACTTCGGGGACGCGTCCGTCACCGTGATCGACGGCAAAACGGACCAGGCCATCGGCGAGATCGCGGTTGACTACGCGCCGTGCAAGATCACGATCGACGCGGAGCGCGGCCTCGCTTACGTAGCCAACTCCCTCGTGAGCACGCTTTCGGTGCTGGACCTGAACAAGCAGAAGCAGGTCGGCACCATCGCGGTGGAGCGCGCTCCCGTCGGCGTCACGGTGGGACGCAACGGCGACCGGATCTACGCGGGCAATCGCGGCGCCGGCACCGTGAGCGTAATCGACTGGAAGAGCCGCAAAGAGTGGGCGCGGGTTCCGGTAGGCCAGGCCCCCGGAGACCTGACCGTTGATGAGACCACCGGCACCATCTACGTTTCCGATGCCGGCACCAGCACCGTCAGCGTGTTCCAGGACCGCTTGTCGAGCAAACCGGCCAAACTACCGAAAAACGAGCGCCACCCACTCCTCGGGCAGCCCGTGCCGGAGTTTCGCCTGAAAGACATGCGGGACGGCCGCGAGCGGACCTCGGGCGAATGGCGGGGCAAGACTTACATCCTGAACTTCTTCGCCAGCTGGTGAGGGCCCTGTAACGCGGAGGCTCCGCTATTAGAACGGGTTCGGGAAGAGACGGCCAAGCGAGGCATCGACCTCGACATTGTCATGGTAAACGTATGGGAGCACGTGGACTCCCAGAAGGAAGCCATGCACTTCTGCAAGATTCACAACATCAACGGCACCGTACTGATCGACGAGGGGAACGAGTACATCAACCGCCTCGGGGTTAACGGCGTGCCGTTCAACCTGGTAGTAGATCGCAAGGGCATCATCAAAGCCGCCGGGATGACCACGCCCGACGAGGTCAAAGCAAACCTGATGCGCTTGCTCCTGCCGTTCGCGTAGCTCGCTGCTGGCTGCACCGCGGTCCGGACTATCTCCCGAAAGAGGTCAGTCCGGTTCCGCGCGTGTCCCGCCGGCCGGTTTCATAAATCTCCACTTGCCCCGGCTTAATTCTCAAACGCAGCCACCCGGCTGTCAGGGGAGAGCAGTATGTCCACCCTTCCATCTCGCGCGGAACGACTGCGCGCAGCCCTCGCCAAAAGCGGTCCGTTGCTGGTCGGCGGCGCTCACAGCCCGCTGACTGCCCGGTTGGTAGAAGAAGCCGGCTTCGACGCCGTCTGGGCGAGCGGCTTCGAGATCTCCGCGTCCCAACTCGTGCCCGACGCGAATATCCTGACCTTTTCGGAGAATCTGGAGATCGCACGCGGTATTGCCCGCGCGGTCGAGATCCCGGTAATCGCCGACTGCGACAGCGGGTTCGGCAACGCCGTAAACGTCATCCGCACGGTGCGGGAGTATGAAGACGCCGGCATCGCCGCGATCTGCATCGAGGACAACATCTTCCCGAAGCGCTGCAGCTTCTACTCCGGATCCCGCCGCGAGTTGGTGAGCGCCGAAGAGCATGCGGGCAAGATCCGCGCCTGCAAAGCCGCCCAGCGCGATCCCGATACCTTCATCATCGCGCGCACCGAAGCGCTGATTGCCGGCTGGGGCCGCGAGGAAGCGCTCCGCCGCGCGCGGGCTTACGCGGACGCCGGCGCCGACGCGGTGCTGATCCACTCCAAGTCGAAGACGCTGGATGAGCTCGCCGAGACCCAGAAGCAGTGGGACCGCGAAACCCCGCTGGTGATCGTGCCCACGATTTTCCCGACCGCGAGCGCGGACGACTGCTACGAGGCCGGCTTCAAGATCGTGATCTTCGCGAACCATGGGCTGCGCGCCTCGATCAAGGCGATGCAGGAGACGCTGGCCGAGCTCACCCGCACCCGCCGCATCGCGGATGTGAACGACCGCCTCGTGCCGTTAAAGGAAGTTTACCGGTTGGTGGGCGTCGACGAGATGAACGAGCAGGAGAAGCAGTTCCTGCCCGCGGACGGCAGCAAGGTGACCGCCGTGATCGTGGCGGCCGGCTTCGAGCCCAGCATGCTCCCCCTCATCCAGGACCGCCCCAAGGCGATGCTGGACATCAAGGGGAAAACCATCCTGGAGCGCCAGATTGAAACGCTGAATGCCTGCGGGATCAAGGACGTGGCCGTGGTACGCGGCTACAAGAAGGATGCCTTCACCCTCACCACCCCGCGCTACTACGACAACGACGAGTATGAGACCACCGGCGAGGTGCTCTCCCTCTTCGCCGCCGAGCCGGAACTGCGGGGCCGCACGGTGGTCCTGTACTCGGACGTGCTCTTCGATCAAGGCATCCTCGAGAAGCTGCTGAAGTCGGAAGGCGACGTGAACCTGGTGGTGGACCGCGCCTGGTACGACCACCAGCAGAACGGACAGGGCGCCGTCCGGCCTTACGAGGACCTGGTGGTGACTGAGTCGGCCCCGGAAGGCGGCTATCGCTACTTCCCCGGACAGGCCGAGAACAAAGTGCTGCGCATCGGACACGACCTCCCGCGCGAAGAGTGCCACGGCGAGTTCATCGGCCTGATGATGCTCTCTCCGGAAGGAACCGAAGCGCTTCGCCAGGTCTACTCGAACGCGTGTGCCGCGGATCCGGAAGCACCGTTCGGCGAGGCACCCCGTCTCCGGCAAGCGAAGCTCACGGACCTCGTCCAGAAGTTAATCGAAGCCGGGCAAACGGTGCAGGCAGTTGACACCTACAAGGGCTGGACCGAAATCGATACCTTCGAAGACTACCAGCGCGCGTGGGCCAACCTGCGCTAAGAAGATGGGTCAAAAGCAATAGCAAGCCCCCTCGTGGAGTGTTCGATCCCAGGCCCGCGTGTCGTTGACGAAAACCTCGTTACCGACATGCGGGCCTGGGATCGAACGGGGCACAAGGCCCCTTGCTACGGCGTACTCTTGAGGAGTGGGATGAATGGCGGCAGAGACCGCGTTTAACACCCCCGCGGTCGAGCCGGCGGAGTTTACCGCTGCGCTGAAGACAGCGGGCTACGATTTCTTTACCGGGGTGCCTTGCTCACTGGTGAGCGGACTCATCGCCTACCTGGAGCAGGACACGACCATTCCCTACTACGCCGAAACGCGTGAGGACGCGGCGGTGGGCCTCGCGTGCGGCGCGATGATGGCGGGCAAGAAGCCGGTGGTCGTGATGCAAAACTCTGGCCTCGGGGTTTGCGTCAACGCCCTCACGTCGATGGCGCTGATGTACAAGACGCCATGCTTGCTCCTCATCACCTGGCGCGGCTACGAAGGCAAAGACGCGCCCGAGCACATCATCATGGGCGATATCTCCGGCAAGCTGCTGGACACCATCGGCGTGCCCTACCGCGCGCCGGAGCCGGAGACGCTGCTCGAAGATCTGAAGTGGGCCACGGAGTTCCAGGATCGCGAAAGCCTGCCTGCCGCGCTGCTCCTCCGGCCGGGAGTGACCCGATGACGCTAGAACAGGCGATGCTGGCGCTGCAGCCTTTGCTAGGTGACGCAGTGGTGGTCCACGCGAACGGTCACATTTCTCGCCGTTCCTTTACGGTGGAAGATCGGCCCGGCAACTTCTACATGATCGGCTCCATGGGGCTGGCCTCATCCATTGGGCTGGGCGTGGCGCTCGCGCGTCCGGACCGCCGCGTGGTGCTGTATGACGGCGACGGCAACCTGCTGATGAACCTGGGCTCAGCCGCGATGATTGCCCACACCCGGCCGGAGAACCTCATCCACGTGGTGTTCGACAACGGCGTGTATGCGAGCACCGGCAACCAGCCGGCAATCAGCCAGACGGTGCCGCTTGAAAAGATCGCAGAAGCCGCCGGATACGCCCACTGCGTGCGGGCGCAATCCCCCGAGGCGCTGGCCGGCGCTTTTGCTGCATGCCTGGCGCAGGCCGGACCGACGTTTATCCTGGCGGAGATTGAAGTGGAGACCGGACCGTTCAAAGCGGGCCGCGTCACCCACACGCCGGAAGAGATCCGCGACCGCTTCGCCGCCGCGATCTGATCGGACGGGAGCTCCGTGGCTCCCGAAAACCAAGCTATGAACGAAGAGTTGAAGCAGTACGTCCTTCTGAATCCCGGCCCCGCGTGCACCACTCCCACGGTGCGGCAGGCGCTCCTTACGCCGGACCTGTGTCACCGCGAGCCGGAGTTCTTCCAGGTGATGCGCTGGGTGCGCGACGAGATTGCCGACCTGGCGGGCGGCGCCGGCGAGTGGTCCACGGTGATCTTCTCCGGCTCCGGAACGGCCGCGGTGGAAGCGGCGGTGATCTCCGCCGTACCCGCCGATCGGAAGCTGCTGGTGATCGACAACGGCGTCTATGGAGACCGCATCCGTCAGATGGCGGCCTGCAGCGGGATCGCGCACCACGTACTCCATTACAACTGGACCGAAGCGCCGCGGCCGGAAGATGTCGACCGTGCCTTCGCGGAGGAACCGTCACTCAGCCACCTCGCGGTGGTGCACCATGAGACGACCACCGGTCTGCTGAACCCGATCGAAGCCCTGGCCGCTGTGTGTAAGAAGCACGGCCGTTCGATCATCGTGGACGCGATGAGCTCGTTCGCCGGCGAGCCGATCAACGTACGGGAGATGGGCATCGATTACCTGATCTCCAGCTCCAACAAGTGCCTGCAGGGAATGGCGGGTCTGTCGTTTGTAGTCGCGCGTCGCACGGCACTGGAAGGACTGGTTTCGGTGCCGCCGCGCTCCGTCTACCTGAACCTCTATAACCAGTGGAAGGCGGAAGAAGGGGACAATACTCCCTTTACTCCCGCCATTCAGGTGTTCTTTGCGCTTCGACAGGCGATCATTGAGACACGGCAAGAGGGTCTCGAGAACCGCTTCCGCCGGTACCGCGAGGCGGCGGCGGCCCTGCGAGAGGGCATGGAAGCGCTTGGGCTGCAGATCATCGTCGCGCCGGAGTGGCGCTCCAACACGCTGACCACGTTCCGCTTGCCGGACGGAGTGGGCTACGACGCGCTCCACGACGCGATGAAGCGGCGTGGCTACGTCATCTACGCGGGCCAGGGCGACCTCAAAACCTGGGCGTTCCGGATCGCCAACCTCGGGACGTTGACGGCAGACGATTTACGGCAGGTAGTGGCTGCGGTGCGCGACTCGATTGAAGAGCTTCGCAGCTAATAAACTAGGTTACCATCCGGCGAGGTTGCTTGCCGGAAAGCAGGCGGAGAGTTAGCGGTATGTACAAAGCTCCGGAGTTCACGGTCACCCAATTCTGGAACCCGGTCAAGATCACGTTCGGCGCTGACAGCCTGGATCGGTTGCCCGAGATCCTCGCAACCCTTCCGGGCCGGCGAGTGACGCTCATCACCGGTGCGGACCTCATCGAGGCGCTCGGCATTCTGGACCACGTCCGCGCGTTGGTCGGCGACCGCGAGCTCAGCGTCTACCAGGGAGTAGATCCCAACCCGGAGGTTGAGCAGGCACAGCGGGCGACCGACTTTGCCCGGGAGCACGGCGCTGAAGTGATTTTAGGAATCGGCGGCGGCAGCGCCCTCGACACCGCGAAGATCGTCGCCGCCACGATCCCTAATGGCGGCAACGTCGCGGCAATCCTCAACAAAGAGTGCACGGTGAGCGCGGCCAGCCTTCCCACCATCATGGTGCCGACCACCGCCGGCACCGGCAGCGAGGTCACCCGCTGGGGTACGCTCTGGGAGCACGAGGCGAAGAAGAAGTACTCGATGGAAGGGATGACCATGTATCCCACCCACGCGGTGCTCGATCCGAAGCTGACCCTGACCCTTCCGCCGGTCTTCACCGCGGCAACCGGCATGGACGCCCTCTCCCACGCGATGGAGTCCTACTGGAGCAAGAACGCCAACCCGGTCTCCGACGCCTATGCGTTGGAAGCGGTGCGAAGGATCTTCGAGGCGCTGCCGCTGGTGATGAACAATCCGGATAACCTGGAGCACCGCACGCGGATGCTGTTCGCGTCGCTCCTGGCAGGGCTCGCCTTCAGCAACACCAAGACCGGCGTGGCGCACTCGTTGTCGTACCCCATGACCCTCAACTTTGGCGTCATCCATGGTCAAGCCAGCAGCATTACCCTGCCCGGCATCATGAAGTTCAATGCCGAAGTCTCGCTGGAGCGAATGGCAAATCTCGCGAAGGCGGTGGGCGGCAACAGCGTAGACAGCGGCGCGCGGCGCATCCAGGTGCTCCTCCAGCGCGTAGGGCTGAAGTCCTCCCTCAGTGAGTTGGGCATCGACGCCGACGGTATCGAAGTCTGCGTCCGCGAAGGCTACACCCCCGACCGCGCCGGCCACAACCTCCGCGACGTGGACGCCGACGGCCTGCGCGAGGTGCTGCAGTCGGTGGCGTGATTCCAGATTGGTTCATGGCAGCGGATGCCGAGTAGAGGAACAGTGAGAGGATTAAGAAACCGCCGATGGACGCCGATAAGCGCCGATAAGCGAACAGAATGGATTTGGAATTGCTGGTCTATCAATCTGGAAATGATCGGTAGGGCGGAGCGACGTGGAGCCACCGGCTCACCGAATGGTGTCGAGACGACGCATCCACGCCCTATGCCTCTCGGCGCTAACGGTACAATAGTGCGCTGAGGGACCACGAGTATTCTTCCATCTACATCTGCGGCTCACAGGTGTAATCTGCGGATCGTGCCTCCCCATTTCCCCCTATCGGCGCCCATCGGCGGTTGAGTTTCTTCCATCCTCTCTTTTCCTCTGTGTGCTCTGCGGTGAATACCTTCCCCCATCCCACCCATTCGCTAGCGGACGGCCCCGTCGCAGCGGAAGCCTACGTCCGTAAATCGCTGAGTGCGCTGGATCTCGATCCGGGCAGTCCGGTCATCGTGGCCTACCTGGACGCCGGAATCATGAACTACGTCTACCGCGTGGAAGCCGCGGGACGGACGTTTTTCCTGAAGCAAGCACTGCCGCGGGTCAAGGAGCATCACCGGCTGGGGCCGGACCTCGCCGGTGTCTCACCCGCTCGTATCGGGGCGGAAGCGCGCGCGCTGCAGTTGCTCGCAACCGAATCCCCTACGGAGCACCGCGCCGCGTTTCCCGCCCCCTTGTGGCACGACGAGGAGAACAACGTTCTCTGGACCGAGGAGATCGCCCCGGGAGCACGCTCGCTCCAGCAAGCGTTGCAGCAGGGTGAGTGTTGCCCGGAGATCGCTCGTCATGCCGGCCGGCTATTGGGTGCAGTCCACGGTATCCGTACGGGACACGTCGCGCCGCTCTGGCCGTCCCACGAAGAGGATGCGGCGAACTGGCTCCGCTTTCTTCGCATGCGCACCACCGGTATTCTCGAACGAGCCGGCCTTCCCGGTGATACGATTCGGGAGGTGGAAGCGCTGTTCGCCGAAGCACGGCAGGCCGAGTGCGTGGGGATGCTTTCCCACCTGGATGCCGCGCCGAAGAACGTCCTCGTCAGTCCGGACGGCACTGCGGCGCTGCTGGACTTCGAGCTCGGCGCGGCCGTTTCGGACCCTGCGTACGATCCGGCGTTCCTCATTGGGCACTATTTGCTGATGGGGGAGAACCGCGCGGAGATGCGGGACGCTGCGCGGAAGGCCTCGCGGGCCGTGGTTGAGGGTTACGCGGAAACGGGGCCGGCGCGCGATGCCGGATGGCACGGGCGACTGGCGCGCTACGCCGGGCTGGTGTTGATCTATCGCCTCTGCGGCAGCAGCCCCGCGCCTTATCTGAACCCCGCCCGGTATGCGGACATCCGTACGGCGGGTCTGGCGCTCTTTGCCGAGCGTGAGTTGCCACTGGGTTGATGCCGCGCATTGCGGCCGGTTGTATCTGTGACTAGCATCTACGCTCGAGAATTAGAGACCGCAATCGCGGCGGCGAAAGCAGCCGGCGCGGTCCAACTGGACCTCGTCGGTCGAGTGGGAACACGCGAGAAAGCGGACCGCTCGCTGGTGACGGAAGCGGACCTTGCCTCTGAGCAAGAGATTCTCCCGCGTTTGCAGGACCACTTCCCGGAGGACAGCATCCTCTCGGAAGAGTCCGGAGTCACCGGCCCCTCATCCGGCCGGCAGTGGATCGTAGACCCGCTGGACGGAACCACCAACTACTCCCGCGGGTTGCCCGTCTTTGCCGTATCCATTGCGCTGTGGGAAGACGAAGAGCCCGCGGTGGGCGTGGTCTACATTCCGGTGCTGGACGAGTTGTTCACCGCCACCCGGGACGGCGACGCCTACCTCAACGGTCAATCGATCCACGTGTCGCGCGTCGATGCCGTACGAGACGCAATGATCAATTGCTACTTCGACCGGCACGGCTTACTTGAACCAGGTCTTAAAGTCTTCGACTCGGTCGCCCGGAGTTGCGAAGGGCGCGTTAAGATCATGGGGTCCAGCGCCAGCATGCTGTGCTGGGTGGCGTGCGGCCGGATCGAGGCGCAGATGCGCAATAAGACCCACCTGTGGGACTTTGCCGCGGGTGCCCTGGTGCTGCAGCGCGCCGGCGGGACTTTGACGGATTTCGAAGAGCAGCCGCTGAAACGCACGGGGCAGTCGCTGCTTGGGACAAACGGACTGATCCATGCGGAGTTGGGCGCAATAGCCCGCGCCGCGAACGAAAGGAAGTAACCTGTGGCGATCACGGAAGCACAGATCGACGACCTCATGCAGGAAGGCCTGCAGGTACTGGAGAGTCGTCGCGCGGAGTGGGATTTTGCAGCGGAGAAGCAGTCACTCGACACGACGAACCACGTCTACCGGGTGCTGGCGCAGGAGAACGCCGCGGAGATGGCGCGCGAAAGCTGCCACCGGCTGCTGGGCTACCAGCATGAGGATGGCGGCTGGGGCGAGTTCTCGAACGACGAGAAGAGCGGGATCCGGGAGTCCGCGTTCTGCACGCGTAACCTCGTCACGCTCAACCGCCGGCTGAAGGACCCGGTGATTGCCGAGGGCATCGAACGCTCCGTGCGCTACCTGCTGAACCAGCAGGAACCGGGCGGCGGCTGGCTGGACGTGCTCTGGGGCCGCAGCGACTCCACCAGCATTGCCATGGGCGCGCTGATGCTGGCCGGTCACGACGGCATCCTCGCGGACGAGGCCAACGCCGCGGTAGAGCGGGGGATCCAGTTTGCGTGCGGGATGCAGGCGGAAGACGGCGGCTGGTACGATCCCCGCTTCAAGCAGGAGCAGCGCCTCTCGCCAGTCGCGTGGACCGCGCACATCCTACCCAAGATCGTCGTCTACCAGGGCGACACCGAGGCCGCGCGCAAGGGGCTCGATCTCATGGCCAACGCCATGGAGACCGACGGCTCCTGGGACGGCGGCGACGTGGACCACACCTGTGACTCGACCCGCGCGCTCATCCTCGCCAGTCTGGTGCTGAACGACGAGCGCTACGCGGAGAAGTTCACCAGCGGCGTGGAATGGCTGCTCAACAACCGCAATCCGGACGGGCTGTGGGGGATGGTCCCCGGCCGCCCCAGCAACCTGTTGATCACCTGCGACGGCTACGACACGCTTCAGAAATACCGGGCCTACCTCCGGGAACGCGGCAAGGGCCTTACCGACTTCCTCGGCCGCTGGGACGACTTTTAGCTCCCTGCTCGAAAGGCGGGATCGAGAGATATTTCACCACAAAGACACGAAGGCACTAAGAAGTAAAAGGGACTTGATTGCGCCGTAGAAAGGGGCGGGCAGCCTCGAATGGGTGGGAAGCCCCGTTCGACTGCGGCACAAGTCTCTAATGATCCGTATCGGTTCTGGGAGCGATTGCAGCAGTAACGCAATGGAGGGACGTCCGCCTCCGTAGCTGACTGTACAGGCACGGACGCCCATTGATATTGATCCTCTGTGTCTCCGTGTATTTGTGGTGAATCATTCCCTCTCCCCTCCTGGCATCTTCGCAGTTCAAATAGACAATGAAAGCAATCATCTTAGCGGCAGGGGTGGGGAAGCGGTTGGGCGGGAGTGTAGTCGAGCATCCGAAGTGTCTGCTGGACTTGAACGGGCGGACGCTGCTGGACCGGATGCTGGATGCTTTAAATGTGGCCGGAGTGTCCGAGATCACCGTCGTGGTGGGGCACCTGTCGGAGCAGATCGAACGGGCGCTCGCGGGACGGCAGGGGGTGAAGACGGTCTTCAATCCGGAGTTCCGCAAGGGCGCCATCCTGTCGCTGTGGACCGCGCGCGAGGAGCTTGCGGGCGACGTGTTGATCATGGACGCGGACGTTCTGTTTCCCGTCGAGATGCTGCGCCGGTTGATCGACTCGCCCTCCGCGAACTGCTTCTTGATGGACACGAGCGCGGCCAACGACGGCGAGGCACAGATGCTGATGGCACGCAATGGGCGCGTGCTGGACATCACCCGCGGCTTGCGCGGCGATTACGATGCCTGCGGAGAGTCGATTGGCTTTCTGAAGTTGGGCGCCGACGGCTCACGCACGCTTCTTGGCCTGCTTCAGCGCGCGTTGGCGGACGGTAAGGACGGCATCGAGCACGAAGAGGTGTACCCGGCGTTGATGCGAGAGTGCGAAATCGGCTACGTGACCGCCGACGACCTCGCCTGGCTGGAGATTGATTTCCCGGAAGACGTAGAGCGGGCCCAGGCGCTGCTGCAGGAGCAGGTGCCCGCCTCGTGATCCGTGCGATCGTCTATGACACCGACGCTCCCTTTGTCAATTCGGGAGCCGCATCGACCGTCGACCCCCACGCCCGCCTTGCCGGTCTCTCGCTAGTGCGCCGCGCCGTGCTTACGGCCTGGCGTGCGGGCGCGGAAGAAGCCCTGATCGTGGCGAGCGACCACCACGCGGCCGAAGCCTGGTCTCGCTCGGAGCAGGGTCTCCCCATCGCGGTCAACGGCATTACGCCGGACGCAGTGGGTGCCCGTCTGGGAGCGGAAGACCTCCTCCTGGTGCAGGCTGCCCAGGTTCATGCGCCGGTCTCCTGCCTGGAACAACTCGTCCTCCAGGCCCGGGAGACGGGATGCGGAGTGCGGTTTACTACCGCCGAGAACGCGACCGTTCCGGCGGCGCTGCACTCCGCCGACGTGCGCCGAAGCGGCCTGGTTCAGGCGTTGCGCTCGCTGCCGCCAACTCCCCCGCCTCGCGAGGCGGGTGTGCCGCGTCGGCTCGACACAGCGGAGACGCTGCGCGGCGTCGACCAGGACATGTATCGCGGCCTCACCTCCATCTCCGATGGCTATATCGATCGCGTCTTCAACCGGCACATCTCCGGCTGGTTCACGCGGCGGATCATCAACTTTCCGATCACCCCGAACCAGGTGACGTACTTCCACTTCACGCTGGGGTTGATCGCGGCGTGGCTGTTCTGGCAGGGAGCCTACTGGCAGTGCGTACTGGGCGCCGTGCTCTTCCAGCTTTCGGTGGCGCTCGACTGTTCAGACGGAGAGGTCGCGCGGCTCAAGTTTCAGTTCAGCAAGTTCGGCAGTTGGTTGGACGTGATCACCGACAATATCGTGACGCTCGCCGTTTTCGTGGCGGTGGCAAAGTCGGTCTACGTTCGGTATGGGCTTCAACTGGGGCTGACGGTAGGCGCGATGATGGTGACGGGGGTGCTGATGTGCATCGCCGTGATCTTCACCCTGGCCAAACTACTGGAGAGACAGCAGCCGGGCGAGGCGTCGTCACTGGCGGTCACCAACCGGTTATCCTCAAACGATCAAGGTAAGCTACAGAAGCAAGAGACTGTCGTCGATAAGGTGATCAACGAAGCGACCTCGCGCGACTTCTCCGTCCTGGTGGTGGCCTGCGCACTTACCGGGCGGCTGGACTGGTTTGCGTGGCTGGCGGCAGTCGGATCGCACGTCTTCTGGATTGTCTTCGGACTGATCCAGTGGTCGATGCTGCGGGTTAGGAATGCAAAGAGCAGCTAGATTAGTACTGTTCGTCCTCGGCATCGGCGTGGCGGCTTACCTCATCGCGCAGCATGCGGGTACGGTACGGGAGTCGCTTACGCGCGTGGGGTGGGGCTTCGGCATCTACCTGGCGGCGTCCTTCGTCGTATATGCTCTCGATACGTGGGGCTGGCGTCTCGCCTTCACCCACGAAATGCCGCACATCAGCTTCGGCCGCCTCTTCAGCATCCGCATGGCAGGCGAGGCAGTCAACAAGGTGACGCCGCTGGCATCGATGGGGGGCGAGCCGCTCAAGGCATACCTCCTGAACCGCTGTGGAGCACCCAGCGGCGAGGCGCTCGCCTCGGTGGCCGTAGCCAAAAACGTGATGACGCTGGCGCAGATCGCCTTCATCTTCGTCGGCGTCGGCATCTCACTAACGATGGTGCCCGGCAAGCGGGCCGCCCTGTTCGGAATGGCGGTCTTTCCCGGCATTATCCTCACCGCGATGGTCGTCACGGCGATCCTCGACCACCGGCTCCGCCGCAGTAAGAAGCAGCTGGCGGCTGCGGAAGCGCCGCCGGCGAATCCGCACAGTATCATGGCGCTGTGGGGGCAGTTCGCCGATTTCTTCTGGGCCCATCCCGGCGCGGTGTTGTTCTCGTTCCTGGCCTTCTTCCTGGGCTGGGCCGCTGGCGCCCTGGAGTTGCTCGCTGCGGCGTATCTACTCGGATTCCAGCTTTCGCTGCGAGACGCCATCGCCTATGAAGCGCTGCTGGCGAGCGTGAATATGGCGACGTTCTTCATCCCCGCAAACGCGGGAAGCCAGGAAGGCGGTTTCACCTACCTCGCGCCACTGCTCGGGCTGCCGCCGTATGGAGTGGCCCTCGCGGTGCTCCGGCGCTGCCGCGACGTGGTGTGGGTGTTATTCGGCCTCGCGTACCTCGGCGTCACCGAGGGACGGCTCCTCGTACGGCCCGCCGTAGCTCCGGAAACGGCGGCCTAACGGGGAACGATACTGTGCGGGTTCTTACAGCGGCGGACCGGAGGTAGCCGGCAAGTCTGCCTTTAGCCAGCCTACGGTTCCATTGCCCGCGACTGCCGATCCATAGCGCCGGGAGTACGAGCGGCGTGGCAGCGTCGTCTCGACGCCTTCCGGTGAGCCACCAGCTCGCCGGGCCGCCGCTCAACCTGCTTTCCGACGCGGCGGCGGTGCCTCGATCCGCACCGCCCGTCCTCTGCAATTTGACGGCCGACCACCGTCGCCTCGGCGCGGTGCCCCGGTTCACGCCACCGCGAAGTGGGTCCGCGACTCGTTCACTGGGGCTCTTAACCAGGCTCGCCTTCTAGAAACTGGTCCAGGAGCCGCCAGCCCTCCTCAATCCGCCACTCCGCGTCGTCCGTAGCGCGCTCGTCGAAGGGGAGGATGCCGCGGACCTGTCGCTTCTCCTTGCTTCCGGTGATCATGAACGGCGTCCAGCCGGGGACCGCCTTCCGCTCCTCCACGTAGGCGGGATGATCGATCACCACCAGGATGCTGAAGTCGTCGAGCTTGCCGATCCGGTCGAGGATGGTGCCAAAGAACCGCTCGTCGATGCGGCGGATGGCGTCGAGCTTTGCTTCCAGGTCGCCGGAGAGGCTGGCGGCATTCGGTGCTTCAATATGCACCAGGCAGAAGGGATACCGCTCCAGCGCCGACAGCGCGGCCCGGGCCTTCATCGTATAATCCGTATCCAGCGATCCGGTGGCGCCGGGTACGTCCACCACCTTGAGACCGGTAAGCCGCGCAAGGCCCTGCACCACCTGGGATCCGGCCACGCAGCCGCCGCCTACACCGTGCCGGAATCCCCACCCCTGGAGCTGCGGCGAGCGGCCGGGAGCCCACGGCCAGACCATGTCGGCGGTCGGTTTGCCTTGGTCCCGCCGCCGCTTGTTGAGCGGATGGTCCGCCAGAATCTCGGCGGAGTCCCACATCACGCCAATCAACCGCTCTGCCCGGTCACCGGTGGGGAAGTGCGCTCGCAGACTCTGCGCGTGCGCCTGGTAGGGAGGGGTACAGCGGATGCCGTCCGGCCCGTCTCGCCAGACGGCCACGTGGCGGGAGCCGGCGCCGGGATAGAACTGGATGTCGCGAATGCGCAGCGTCTCGTTCACGTACCGCGCGAGCTCTCTACCCGCCTCCTGCGGGAGCCCGCCGGCGAGTGGATCGAGTAGCTGGTGACCGTCGGTGTGTACGAAATTGAGGCTGAAGCCGATGTCCGCACGGTCTAGCTCGATCTCCAGCGCCGCCGCTTCGAGCGCTCCGCGACCGGTGAAGTGCTCGCGCGGGTCGTAGCCGAGCAGCGACATGAGGCCGGCTTCCACGTCGTCGGTCCAGTCCGGCTGCAGCGCCTGCACCGCACCCACGCGAGCGTGGCGCGCCATCGCCTGCAGGTGCTCGCCCGCCGCCGCCATCAGTGGCGTGCGGCCTTCCAGCTCTTTGAGCGGGTGATCGACCGCTCCATCCAGGATGATCATCAAGTATTTCATGGGGTGCTTACGTTAACAGAGTGCGACCGGAGTTGCCACTGCCAATCAATGCTGAAAGATGGCGCGCCCGAGTGGACCGACTCCAAAGAGTAGTAGGAGGAACAGCAAGAGTACCAGCGCTACCTCCAACCGCACCAGGCTGACCCCGAACAAGGTTACCGGCGCGTGCACCATGCAGTAGAAGGGCGACTCTTCCTGTCGGGTGCACTGACGACAGACGCCCTTGCCGCAGGCGGCGCACTGGGCGATAGCCGGTCGGCCCTTGTGACGATTACAGCGCGACCCGAGGTCGACCATGGTCAACTCAGGGAGCAACGTCACGGGCGCCGCGGGTGCCGCGGCCGGAGCCGGCGGCCAGGTCAGCGCATCGGAGGCGGTAGCCTGGAGCGCCGTCGCGAACTCGGATGCAGTCGCAAACCGCTCTTCGGGTGATTTACGGAGGGCTTTGCCGATGGCAAAGCGCAGCGCTCCAGGGATGTGATCCGGCAGCGGGTCCGGCTCGCCATGCACTACTTTTTGCGCCAGTTCCATCAGCCCGGCGCCGGGGAACGGGAGGCGATCCGTCAGAAGCTGATAAAGTGCGGCGGCGGCCGAGAACTGATCGCTCCGCGGATCGATGGGGCGCGCCAGGATCTGCTCGGGAGACATGTAGGCGGGTGAGCCGAGCATGCCGCCCGTGCGCGTGAGGGTGGCCTCATTCTGCATCCACACCACGCCGAAGTCAGTGAGCTTCACCTCGCCGGAGCGCAGCACCACCACATTCTCCGGCTTCACGTCGCGGTGGATGATCCCCGCTTGGTGCACCGCCTCCAGCGCCTGGAGGAGCTGCACGCCGATCTCGATCACTCGCTCCGGCGCCAGGGGGCCGCTCCGGGCGAGCAGCTGGCGCAGGCTCTCGCCGTCCAGAAACTCCATCGCGAGAAAGAAGTGACCCTCGGCTTCTCCCGCCTGAAAGACGCGCACTACATTCGGGTGACTCACCGCGGAGAGGGCGCGCCCTTCACGCAGGAAGCGAGCCTGGAGCGACGCCGTCTCGGCCTCCGGTAATGCCGTGGGGAGCGACAGGAGCTTCAACGCCACCGCGGCATCCTGCTCGTCGCGCGCTTCCAGGACGACGCCCATGGCGCCGCGTCCGACCTCGCGCACGATCCGATAGCTGCCGATTTGGGAAGCGGTCATTTTCGAGAGACGTAGCGGTTACCGCGTTCATAGAACCGCCAGGGTAACTCGATGCCCTGGCTGATCCCGATGCGGGTGGTCTCGATCACGTCTTCTATAGTACCCGGCTCACCCACGATCCGTAGTGCGCTGGTGAGCAGGTCACTGCCGTTCTGCGCTCCGGTAATCCCCATGGCCGTACACAACCGTGCGGGGCCGGCGCAGAGGAGGCGATCGGAGATGCCCTTTCGACGAAGCCGCATCAACTCGATCCCGGCAGCGGGCTCCACCGCCCGGATGAGTACGGCTTCGGCCACGCCCTCCTCGGCCGTCACCGCGTTGGCACACCAGTGCATGCCATAGGTGAAGTAGACGTACGCCTTGCCGGGAGGGCCGTACATCGGCTCTGTGCGGGGAGTGCGTCGCTGGTAAGCGTGGCAGGCCGGGTCATCCGTCAGGTACGCTTCCGTCTCCACGATCCGGCCGCCCGTCAGGCCATCCACGCCTTCGTGAATGAGATAACAACCTAGCAGCGAGCGAGCCACCGTGAGGGTGGGCTGGAGGTAGTGCTCACGGGAGAGCGGGGCCAGGGCAGCGTAGTCCATTACCGGCAGGGTTCGACACCGGGCTTCAAGGCTCCTGGTTAACTTGTCCTACCCCGGTTCGCAACCGCGGCGCTAGGCGCCTCCATCCGAACGCAGGATCAGGCCGTCGGAACCAGCACCTGCTCACGCGCCAGTCCCACCGCTTCGTCGAAACTCCGGACGACACGCAGCGCCGCGCGCACGCCCGTTATATCAAGCAAGCGATGGAAGCGGGCGTCGTCCGAAACGACGAGGAGCAGGCGATCCTGCAGGTCCAGCCGCCGCTGCAGCGAGAGCACGGCCCCCAATCCGGTGCTGTCCAATACCGCGGAGCGGAGGTCCAGCACCACCGGCCCACTGCGCTCCAGCACGGAGCGCAGGCGCTCTTTGACGTGCGAAACGCTATCCAGGTCGAGGGCGTCCTCGACTCCAACCACGGTGATCTCCCAACTCTTGTCCATCATCCCCATACCTGGCCCAGACACTGTTGGAGGCTATATCGGACAGGTGGAGGCGCTCCGTCAGGGTGTAGGCGGCAAGTAGTACCAAAATCCATCAAAGGTAGGAAGCCAGCTTGGCGCCAGCATCGATCCACCGGATGCCGCCGCGGTACGAGACAATAGAGCCGGGATTGGGCGTCAGGCGCCGGGCCGCGGGCACTGGGATCTTACTCTTACTCATACTCGGCGTGCAGGGCTTGGCTAGGTGTTCATCCTTCATCCTTCGGCTCTTTCCTGGAGCGCCGTGCATGCACCCGTATGGGCGAAGGATCTCGCCCCCCCGCGCGAACGACCCCACGCTGCGGTCCACGGCTTTGCACGAGGCGCATCCGATTGATCGCGGACACGTCGGGTCCTGTTCTAGGTAATCAAGATGGTAAAGGAAGTCACCGTTCGGGTGCCGGCAAGCACCACCAATCTGGGTCCCGGCTTCGATGCCCTGGGTCTCGCACTACGGCGTTACAACCGGCTGCAGGTGGCGCTGACCACAGGCCCGGTACGCGTGGAGGTTGAAGGCGAAGGCGCGGGCCTCCTGGAGTCTGGCGCCGAGAACCTGGTCTACCGCGCGATGTGTCGTCTCTACGACGAGGTAGGGTCGCCGCATCCCTCGGTCCTCATCCGGCTCCACAACACCATTCCCGTAAGCCGGGGGCTGGGCAGCAGCTCCACCGCCATCGTAGGGGGCCTGGTAGCCGCAAACGCGCTTCTCAGCAATCCGCTGAACCGGGAGCAGGTGCTGTCGCTTGCGGTGGAGATCGAGGGGCATCCGGACAACGTGGCGCCTGCCTTGCTCGGCGGCTTCCAGATCACGTCGCTAACGGAGGAGGGCCTCATCCACCTGCGCATCCCCACTCCGACAGGTCTCCGCGCCGTGGTTTGCGTTCCCGAGGCGGCGGTGAGCACCGCGGCGGCGCGACAGGTTCTGCCGCAGCACTACTCGCGTGCGGATGCCGTGTTCAATATCGGCCGCGTGTCGCTGCTGGTGGCCGCATTGCTCACCGGCAACACGGAAGTGCTGCGCCCCGCGATGCAGGACCGTATCCATCAGCCGTACCGGGCCGCACTCGTCCCCGGCTTTGAAGGCGTGATCCGGGGCGCCCTGGATGCCGGGGCCGTGGGCGCCTGCCTCAGCGGCAGCGGCTCCACGATGTTGGCGCTGACCTGCGGCCACGAGACGGAAGTGGGGGAGGCCATGGCGGCCGCCGTGCGAGCCGCGGGCGTGGAAGCACGCTGGTTCGCGCTGGACGTGGATGAAGACGGGGCAGTGGTCGAGGGGGCTGCTTGACGCCCGGCTTGAACTCAGATCGTCGCGACCTGCGCTGGAACTTCGGCGCGGCGGTGATCGATGCGGCGGGGTGGGGCGCGGGGATGAGCTTCGTCTCCGCCACGACCATGCTGCCGCTGTTCGTCCGGGAGCTGACCAGCTCGCCGATTGCGGTGGGGATGATCCAGGCGGTGATGCTGTTCGGCTGGCTGCTGCCTGGTATCCTGGTCTCCGACCGGATCGACGCGCTGCCGAAGGTGCAGCGCTCAGTGCTTTGGATTGCCGGGCTGGAACGGCTGGCGCTGTTTGCGCTCGCGCCGTGCTGCCTCTGGTTCGGCTCGCGAAACCCGAACGCGCTGCTGGCCGCCTTCTTCATCGCGTGGTTCGTCATGAACTGCGCCATGGGCGCCAACCTGCCCGGCTACTACAAGCTCATCGCCAAGACCATTCCGGCGGAGTACCGCGGTCGTCTCTACGGGGCCGGAGGCGCGCTTTCGGGGCTGGTAGGGATGGGTGGGGCGCTGCTGGCCGGCTGGTTCCTGGAACATTGGGCGTTCCCCGGCGGGTTTGCCGCCTGCTTTCTGGCGGCCTCCCTCATCCAGACCGCGACCGTCTTCCCGCTGGGCCTTATGCGGGAGCCCCTTCAGCCTGTTGAAACGGGTCGGCGCACCGTTCGTCCCCTCGCTCAACTCGGGTTGATCCGAGAAGACCCGCGAATGCTCTGGTTATGCATTGCGGTCGCCGTGTTCAGCCTCAATCAGATGGCAGCGGCCTTCTACACGCTGTTCGCCATCGACCGCCTGGGGGCAGGCGACACGGAGGTGGCGCGTTTCACGGCGGCCGTGACCGGGGGCCGGGCAATTGCCTATCTGCTGGTGGGCGGGGTAGGCGACCGGTTCGGAAACCGCGCCGCCCTCCAGATGAGCACCGCGTTCGGCGTACTGGCGGCAGCCCTGGCGTGGCATGCACCCAACCTCTTGTGGATGTATCCGGTCTTCATCCTGAACGAGTTCGCCGTCCAGGGGTGGGGTGTCTGCACCATGAATTACGTGCTGGAGCTCTGCCCGCCCGAGCGCAGCGCCACCTACACCGCGGTATTCGGTGTCTTCACCGGGCCGTTCCGTGTGGTGCTCCCCCTCGTCGGCGGCGCCTTAGCCGCGGCATTGGGCTTCCCGCTGCTCTTCCTGATTGGAGCAGCCGGGGCGGTGGGCGCAATGCTGCTGATCGCCTCGCGCCTGCCGGAGCCGCGGCGCGCAGCGGGAACTCGGAATCCGGAGACGGTCGCCGGATAGCCTGGGCCAGCCACGCCGCACGCGCTTCCGAATCACGAAGACCGCTTGCAATCCGGCATTTGGTTCTGTTTGTTCGCTCCCTAAGTTTGCCCGGGACGCTGCGGAAGGGTATTATTGGCAAGGGAGGAAGCGGCGTGCTGGATTTGGAAGCGGTGCTCGACGCAATGCACGGCCTGGCGGACGAGGTTCGCGGCTCGCGGGAGGAAACCCTGCGGCGGCGCGAGCGAGGTCGCGCGCAGATCGAGGTTGCCGGCGCACTCGACTGCCTCCGCGGCGCGGTCCAGAAGTTCGGCGAAGACATGGCGCTCCCCGCCGCCCAGCGGGACATGCGGCGCACGTACCCTCCGCCCGCGGTGGGCCACTACACGGTCATTGCGACCGACGGTTCGCAGGTCGCCCCCGACTACCACCACGTGGCTCCCTGGTATCTAATCAACGCTGGATGCGCGGTGTTTCGCTACGGACCGCCACCCGGCCGCTCGCGGTCGCGGTTGTCTTCCGAGCCGATCCTCAAACCTCCGCAGCGAAACGCGCAAACCACCCGTGACGAGGAGGGCACTGCCGACGCACGCGCGGTCGCGGTAAGCGTCAGTGGTCGCCTCGAGGTAGAGCGGCTGCGCGCGGAGCTGGAATACGCGGCCCGGCTGCTGGACGAAGAGGGGGACCCGGGCCGCACCGTGTTGCTCCTCGATGGCCCGCTGATCCAATGGCGCATGATCAGTGACCTGCGCGGCCCCGAGAAGGGCGAGCTGGTCCGGCTGTTCAAAGAGCTTGTCTACCGGTCCCGCGAGCTGCGCATTCCGATCGCCGGGTTCATCAGCCGCTCCCGCGCTGTGGAGTGGGTGACCCTGCTCCGCTTCTCGCTGTGTGACGACCTGCCGACCACGGGTCGCCTCTGTCCGGCCTGCCAACGAGGGCTATTGCGCTTTAATACCGAGCCGCCCGCGGACGCTCACCACGCTCCGCTTGCGGGTCTCCGCGACATCGAATTGGCGAACCAGCTTCTGGATCGCAGCCAGCGCGGCTGGCGGACCGAGGTGATCGAGCTGCAGTCGAAAATGTGGGACCAGGAGATCACGGAAGGCGCGGGGGCCGCGGGCTTCTTCTACCTCCAGGCCGGCGCCGAGATCGCGCGGGTTGAACTGCCCCAGTGGGTCTGGGAGGATCAAGCCCAGATGGACCTCTTGCACTCCGCCATCTGGGATCAGTGCGATGTAGGGCACGGCTACCCGATGGCCCTGTCCGAAGCGCACGAGGCCGCCGTAGTCCGGGGCGCGGACCGCGACGCGTTCTACCTGCTGATCGAGCGCATCCTCCGTGACAGCGACTTCGCCGAGACCAACCTCTCCGCCAAGGCGCGCAGCAAGCGTCGTCCCCTCGCGTAGCCGGGTATCCACTCGGGAGAATTGTCCATGTCCGAATCACTGGGTGAAGTCATCGCGTCCGACTCGCAGACGCTGCAGGTAGAGTGCCATCAGCTATACGGCGCTCCCGCATTCGGCAGCTTCGTCCGCGCCGAGTGCCTGGGCTCGGGAACGCAGTTCTACGGCGTAGTCACCCGCGTTGCTACGGCGCCCGTGGACGGCAATCGGGTGGTGCAGGCGCACGGAATGCCCCCGGGAGAATTGGAACAGCGCAAGCCGCACCTTGTGGACTTACTTCGCACCACCTTCGAGGTGCGCTTGGTCGGCTACGGGCAAGGTGAGGCGCGGGTCGCCGCGACGCCGCCCACTCCGCCCCGTCTCCATTGCTTTGTGTACCGGGCGACCCCCGAGGAGGTATCCGGTGTAACCAGCACCCCGGCGTTCCTCCGCCCGCTCACCCAGGTCATGGACGTGCCGATGGAAGATCTGCTGGTTGGCGCCATGCATTCCGCGCAGGCGGCCTGGGGACCGATGGCGCCCCTGGTAACCTGGGGCAAATTCCTGGCCCGCCTTCTGCGAAACGATTACCTCACCCTGGAAGGCGTGCTGCAGCGACTATCGCCCGGAACCGGACCGATCTCGTCAGCGCCTCCCCGCATTTCCGCCCCTCCGAAGTTGAACGGCAACGGCAACTATCGCCCACCCATCTACGAGGAGCCCCTACCCATCGTCGGCGGAGCCCCCCGCGAGCACCGCGACCCCTTCGCCGACTTCTGACAGAACTTACAGTCTGCAGAAAGGATGAAGGCGGAAGGATGACGGGTAAGTAACCACATTCGAATGTCCGCGAATACTCCGCCCAGCAGTCTCCCCCTTCCCTGCGAGGGAAGGGGGTCGGGGGGTTAGGTCTCCCCACGCCCAATTACCGATGTCCGAACAACCACTTGGCACCATCATCACCGGCTCGCTCTCCAAAGGGCTGGAGCTGAAGCTGGACCCGCAGGTCCCGCTGGAAAGCCTGCGCGCCGGGATGTTCGCCATCGCCGGAGGGACGCAGTACGACTTCTTCTCACTGATCACGGACCTGGAGCTGCGCTCCACCACCACCGAGGCGCTGGAAGGCCCACCTCCCGGCGCGGGCTCGCTGCTGCGTGAGGTGCTGGCGGGCGACTCCATCTACGCCGGCGCCACCCTCCGCCCACACTTGATGGTGGACCGGCAGGAGCCGGACGACTCGAAGGCCCTGCTCCCGGTGAAGACAATCCCCGGGCACTTCACCGAGGTGCGGCGAGCTTCGGAAGAAGACGTCCAGCGGGTGTTCGGGCGGGAGGAGGGATCGCAGTATCACTTCCACATCGGCACGCCGCTGGAGATGGACGAGATCGCCGTCTGCCTGGACCTGAAGGCGTTCTCCGAGCGCAGCAACGGCATCTTTGGCAAGTCAGGTACCGGCAAGACCTTCCTCACCCGGATGGTCCTCGCCGGCCTCGTGCACCGCAGCCCGGCCGTGAACCTGATCTTCGACATGCACGGCGAATACGGCTGGCAGGGCACCGACGAGGGCAGCGCGAGCGGCCGGACCGCCGGCCTCCAGCAGCTCTTCGGCCGGGAGCGGGTGCAGGTGTTCACCCTCGATCCGCGGCCCGGCAAAAAGTACGACCGCGAGCTCCGCATCCCGTATAGTTTCCTGGAGCCGGAAGACGTGCTTAGCCTGCAGCGTGTGCTCGGCCTCTCGCCCACTGCGGCAGAGAATGCCTACATCCTCCAGAAGAAGCACCGCCGCGACTGGTTCGCCGCCACGCTGGAGATGGACACCAAAGGCACCGCGGAGGAGGAGCAGGCCCACCAGGGCGCGCTCGAAGCGCTGCGGCGAAAGCTGATCCGCCTCCAGCGAGAGTGTGAAGGGTTCTTGAAGCCGGACACCGATGTCATCGAAGACGCCATCCCGCTGATCATCCAGAACCTCGAGCGAGGGATTCACACGGTCATCGATTTCGGGCGCTATAGTGGGCTCACACAGTACTTGCTGGTAGCGAACATCCTCACCCGCCGTATCGATACGCGCTGGCGGGAAATGACCGAGGAGTACCTCTCCGACCAGGATAAGCGCAGCAAGCCGCGCCCGCTGGTGATCACCATCGAGGAGGCGCACAAGTTCCTGGAGCCGGGCGTGGCGGAGCACACCATCTTCGGCCGCATCGCCCGCGAGTTGCGAAAATACAGCGTGACGCTGCTGATCGTAGATCAGCGCCCCTCGCAGATCGAGCGGGAGGTGCTTTCACAGCTCGGTACTAAGATCTGCTGCCTGCTGGACGATCCGAACGACGTGGAGGCGGTGCTCGCCGGTACCAGCACCACGGGGGGGCTGAAGAGCGTGCTGGCCAGCCTGGACACGCGGCAGCAGGCACTCATCTTCGGTCACGCCCTGCCCATGCCGGTGGTGGTGAAGACCCGCTCATACGACGAGCAATTCAAGCGCGCGGTCGGCTATCGGTCGGAAGCGGAGCGTACGCAGCAGGCGCGCGCAGACCGCGATCAACTTTGGGAGTAGGGATGGGTGAACCGATTCGCGTCCTCCACGTTGGGGACGTTCACGTGGGCGTCGAGCTGTACGGCCGTCCGGACCCGGAGAAGGGGTACGGAACCCGGGTAGGGGACTTCCTCTCGGCGCTGGACCGCGCGCTGGAGTACGCCTCCGAGGCGGACCTGGTGCTCTTCCCCGGCGACATCTACAAGAACTGCGACCCCTCGCCCACGGTGCAGCGGGAATTCGCCGGCCGTATCCGGCGGCTCGCCCGCACCGTGCCGGTGGTGATGATCCCCGGCAACCACGACCTGCCCAACGCCTTCGGTCGCGCCTCCAGCGTGGACATCTTTCACGTGTTGGAGTTGGACAACGTCTGGGTCCTGCGGAGCCCCCGGGTGGTCTCGGTCCCCACCCGGCGCGGACCGGTCCTCATCGCGCCGCTGCCGTTCATGCCGCGCAGCCGCCTCCTGACGATGGACGAAGCCAAGGGGAAGAGCATCCCCGAAGTCGTTGATCTGATGCGTCAGAAGCTGATCGACACCATCGATCGAGTTTTGGCTGAAGAGGTGGAATCCGAGCGCCAGCGCTTAGGCGCACAAACGCCTGCCATCCTGATGGCGCACTACACCATTCAGGGCGCCGTATTTGGCGGCTACGGCAAAGGCGCCTTGCTGGCTCCGGACGTGGAGCTGCCGCTGGGAAGTGTGAAAAACGAGGCGTTCGACTACGTCGCGCTCGCGCACATCCACAAGCACCAGTCGATCCCGGCCAACGACCACACCGGACAGCCGCCGGTGATCTATCCCGGCAGCGTAGAGCGAGTCGACTTCGGCGAAGAAGAGGAAGACAAGGTGGTGGTGCTGGCGCAGGTGTCGCGGGGCCGGACCACCTGGGAGACCCGACCGCTGCACCCGCGCCCGTTCGTTACGATCCGGGTCACCACAGACGAGGTCGAGCCACTGGAACAGGTCAAGACGGCCGTGGAGGCAAAGCGCGAGCACCTCCGGGGCGCCGTGGTCCGCCTGCTCTACACGCTGCCCCAGGGACACCCCAACCTGCCCGAGCGCGAGTTGCGCCAGGCGCTGGAGGGAGCCCACTACGTTGCCGCCGTGCGCCGTGAGACTCCCAAGCAGGAAGTCCGCGCTCGCCACGGCGGCCTCACCACGCAGCTTACGCCCCTGGAAGCGCTGGAAGAATACCTCCGCACTCAGCCGCAGCTAGCCAGCCAGAAGGAAGCACTCATCGACTACGCCAAACCCCTCATCGCCCAAGCCACCGCCAACCGCGACGAGAGCTAGCCACCCCCGCCGTAGCAAGGGGCGGGTACCCGCGAACGGGTGGATGCCCCATTCGATGACGGTCGATGCTTCTGTGTAAGGCGGACCCGCTTTCGCAGGCCCGCCAGAGGACGAAGCCCTCTGGCAACGTCAGAGCCGCCCCGGTGGGCTATCCGGGCGCGGTACGGCGATCGCGTAAGCGAAGGGCTTAGTGTTTCCTGAATCCGAAGGGGATTGCCGCAGTGGCTCTGCCCCTTCGCAATGACTCCATTTTCCGACTCGCGGTGTAACACCCCGCACTGTTTCTCAAAGCTTAATGCTCAACGCTTAACGCTTAGCGCTCATCTTTACCATTTGTTCTCCGTGAACGGGATGCCCCCAGCACCGATGAGTGGCGCCTGGCCGTCCCACTTCTCGATGGCCTTGCGGCGAAGCTCCAGGCGTTTGAGCTGGATCGCCTTGTCTCCCTG